>Ga0268281_1000047_pt1 | contig 86835 bp, 96 predicted proteins | sample saktaG_10_FD_190134 | JGI IMG/M metagenome (GOLD analysis project Ga0268281, IMG submission 190134) | Saline water microbial communities from Sakinaw Lake, British Columbia, Canada - sak_2011_5_24_50m | ecosystem: Environmental > Aquatic > Non-marine Saline and Alkaline > Saline ...
GCAGCTTCTCCTAGCGGAAACTACCACGCCTTCATCCGTGGCGGCGCTTGGCCCGATGGTGCGAGCGCTGGTGCATTCACGCTGGCTCTGAGCAATTCTCCGGCGTATGTGAGCACGAGCATTGGTTTCCGTTGTGCCCAGTAGTTCCGTAGAAATTTGGGGGTTGGTGAAATTAAAAAATCAATATAATGTTTCAGAACCTATCAATTTTTGAAAAAACTTACGAGTTAATATTATGGCTCTATCCAAGAGTGAATAAGTTTCCTAAATCGCAGAGATTTGTTTTAGGGCAACACATTGAGAATACAATTTTAAAAATACTAGAAGGGATTATTACAGCAAATCAAGAGAGAGATAAATTGCCTTATTTAAAACAAGTAAGCGTAGCATTGGATAAATTGAGGATTTTAATTCGATTGGCAAAAGATTTGAGATTTATCAGTATTCGTCAATATGCTTTTGCTGCTGAAAAGATAAACGAAATTGGCAAAATGCTCGGAGGGTGGATTAATCAGCAACGAGAACAAGCTCACTTGTAAAGCATATAGTTTTTAAAAGAAAATTTCTTTTTAAAATTATGCGCTTTATTAAGCGCAGAGGGGATTAGATTAAATAGATCTGTCCATGGGTTTCATCCGTGGCGGCAATTGGAACAATGGTGCGAACGCTGGTGCATTCACGCTGAATCTGAACAATTCTCCGGCGAATGTGAACACGAACATTGGTTTCCGTTGTGCCCAGTACTTCTCATTTCTGGCCAGAGCAAAATATTTATGGATATTCTGCCCGTGCCTAGAAAACTACAGATCTAATTCCTTTCCAAGTAAGCAAGAAATGCTAAAAGGAAAAATATTAAGCCCGTATCCCAGAAAAGTGGGAGTAGGCAAAACCGAAACCTCTTTTTTGGGTTAATAGGCCTTATGAAACGATATAATAATTTATATGAAAAGATTTGTTCTTTTGAAAATTTATATTTAGCTTATTTAAAAGCCAGAGAATGCAAAAGGTACAAGAGTGAAATATTGAAATTCAGCTATCATTTGGAAAATAACTTACTAAACTTGCGAAAAGAACTCTTGGATCAAAACTATAAACATGGCTCTTATAGAACATTTATAGTCAATGATTCAAAAAAGCGCATAATTAAGGCAGCGCCATTTAGAGATAGAGTTGTTCATCACGCCTTGTGTAACTTAATTGAACCAATCTTTGATAGAGGATTTATCTATGATTCTTATGCTTGTCGCAAAAATAAAGGAACCCATAAAACAATAAAAAGATTAGAAAGTTTTATAAGGTCTATCTCTGACCATATTAAGAACAAAGCGATACCAGAAGATGTTTATTGTCTTCAATGCGATATCTCAAAATATTTCGCGAATATAGATCATGAAATTTTAATAAAGCTTATAGAAAAGAAAGTAAAAGACAAAAAAACTTTATGGCTGATAAGCAAAATTGTAGAAAGTAGTTATAAATGTAAATTTCTTGAAAATTTACTTGAATTTAGATTAGTAGGTATTCCCATAGGAAATTTAACCAGTCAGCTTTTTGCCAATATTTATTTAAACGAACTTGACCAGTTTATAAAGCATAAATTACATAAAAAATACTATCTTAGATATATGGACGACTTCATTATTCTGAATAATAATAAAAAAGAACTTCATCAAGCAAGAGCATTGATACAGGACTTTTTAAAAAATAAATTGAAACTAAAATTTCATCCTAAAAAAGCAAATATATTTTTAGCCAAACGAGGCATTAATTTTCTTGGTTATATTATTTTTAAAAATTACAAGCTTTTAAGAAAAAGTACGGTCAAAAGATTTATCAAAAGAGTAAAAATTCTCAAGAAAAAAATAAACAAAAAGTTAATAACAGGCGAAAGATACAACCGATCAATCCAGTCTTGGTTGGCTTATGCCAAATTTGGAAATTCTTGGAGATTGAGAAAAAATTTGGCGCAAAATTATCAAATTATCAATAGTTTGTTGAAGTCAAATTCCAACAAACAAGCAAAAATATGCAAGATATTATAAGAATTCCACACCAGAATAAAGAAATTAAAATGAGTTTTATTGAAAAAATCATTTATTTTATTAAATATCACAATGCTTTTATAATTGGATTGGTTGGAATTTTTGTAGTTATGTCTTCGGTTTTAGCAGCGAGTCCTCAAGTGCGAGAGGCAATGATTGGTAAGGCAATTATTGGAAGACAGGGAATAGATAATAGCGCGATTTTAATAGCTGATTTGGATAATTTTGACTTTGAGATGAAAATTAAAGATGTATTTGAGGATGAAGAAAGTTATCATCTAAAATATAGCTATAAAACAATGGGGATTGAACAAAATATATGGAAAGAAATTGAGAAAGAGGGAATGTTGAATGTTGTAAAAGTAGCGATTGAAGGTGAGGATTTAGGACTATATGTTGCAGAAGAATTGGGAGAAATAGTAGATAGTCAGTTGGCTTATTTAAAAGAGGTTCAAGAAAAAGAAAGCCAAAAAGGCAAGACTCTTGTCCAAGAAACAACAAAATACACCGCTTTAATTGGTTTGGTTTTAGATTCAAAGACAAAAGTGCTGCCCGGTTATGAACCAGTAGTTAAGCCAGTTGAGTGCCAAACTAGCGGATTAGAAATAGACAATAATCAACCATATGATGATGATTTCTTATATGGTGATAATTATTATGAGGATTTAACTAGGCAAGTGATGGAGATATCTGATAATAATGAGATTGATATTAAAGTTTATGCGGATTTTTCAGGTGAGGCAAGAATTTTAGCTTCAGAAAAGCAAGTAAAAATTTACAATCAGAACCTTAAATTAAATTCAAAGATCTTTCTTGATTTAGATAACGAATATCATTGGTTTATCCGAGAAAAACATGCAATTCCGGGAGATAATCCAGAAAATAATTACTTTGTTGTGGCATTAAGCGATCCTGCTATTCAAGATATAAGTTTTGGATATGGAATAGTGCGAGCGACAGTCGATCCTGGACAAGATATGATTGGTTCGGGCGTAATTAGTGAAGCTGGAATTGAGGCAAAGATTTATAATCCTAATCTTAAAAAATCTTCCAAGATTTTCGTTAGCTTTACTTCAAACATAGGCAGCAGGTCTTGGTACATTGGAGATAAATCAGTCATACCAGGAGACGATCCTGCCAATCATTATTTCACAGTTCGTCTTTCAAGTCCGGCCACTCACGACATTAGCTTTGATTATTGGATCGTGCAGACCGCTATAAGCGATCAACGCGGAGATTCTTCACCTACGGTTCAGAATGACAATAGCAGTCATCCTAAGGAAGCCGAAGGATCTCAGCAGGGGACAGGAACGACAACACCAAATGTCGCAACGAGTACGCCAGAAATAGTTACAGAACAAGAAACAGCAATGACCACGGAAAGCACAGAGCAGGCAACGAGCACGAACGCAACAACAACTGATAACTTACAACCTACAACTGACAACCTAGAATCTGACGCCTCTACCACTCCCGACCTGATTGATCAAGCGATTGATATTATTGAAAAAGGCAAAAAAGACCAAGAAATAGTGGATAGTATTAAAGAAGGATTAGGAGAAGACATTGAAGATGAATCACGAATCACGAATCACGAATTAGGAGAAGACATTGAAATTTTAGAAGAAATAGAAAAACTTAATTTTGAAAATGTAACGACAAGCGAGTAAATAAATGGGGGAATACGATTTCTAATTTCTAATATTTAATTTCTTCATTTGAGCGAAGCGAAAATCAAGGTTCTGGATTTTCTGTCAAGGTTCTGGCAAAACCAGATCCTTCTAATGCAGGTTCTTATTTTGAATCAATACCCAATGAGACAAAAAAAACAACTTTTCCAATTCGGGCGCTGTTGACATCTATTTCTAAAAGTATACAATAATAGTATACTATGGGAAATACTACTAAGCATAAAATTAAAAGAATTTTTGAAATAAGCAAAAAATTGCCTTTCTTTAATTTTAATACCTTAAGCCCTATTGAAGATAATAGACGCTATCTTAAAGTTATGATGGGGCGCGCCGCTAAATCAGACAAAACTATTCGCCTGAAAAAAGGGGTATATGTTACTAAATCTTATCTTGATGATCTGCGGATAAATCAAAAATTTAGCTTTTATTTAGAATTTTTAGCCAATAATCTTTATCAGCCCTCTTATTTGAGCGTGGAGTACATTCTTTATGAAAACAATATTTTGTCTGATGTTCCCGCGAATTATACTTCCGTGACCACGAATAAAACAATGCATTTCACGAACACTTTAGGAGATTTTTTCTATCATAAAATAAAAAATGAGCTTTTTGTTGGGTTTTTCATAAAAAAAGAAAACAATTATTTAATCGCAAAGGCGACTAAGGCAAAAGCTCTTTTTGACTTTCTTTATCTTAGGAAAAATATTTTAATTAATAAAAGGTCTGTTCAAGAACTGAGGCTTAATCTTGGCGTTATCGCGGAAAAAGATAAAAAAGAGTTTAATCGTTATATCAAAATCGAGAAATCTTATAAAATGAGCCAAATCTCTCATTGGCTTTTTGAATAATATGGAATTCACAAAAAAAATTTTAGAGAAACTATTAGAAGAATCAGGATCAAGAAACAAAGTTTTTCAGAGAAACATTCTAAAAGAATATTTCCAGATCATAATTTTAGATTTTATATATTCATCTCCAAAATATAATGATCTAGTTTTTTATGGCGGATCTTGTTTAGCTCACTGCTATGGGTTGCCTCGCTTATCAGAAGATCTTGATTTTGTTGATATAAAAAAAAATATTGACAATGATGAATTATTAAAAGATTTAAAAAGTTATTTTTTAAAGGAAACAGGCATAAAAATTAAGGCTACTCGCCAAAAATTTAGAATTTACCTAAAACTTCCTATACTTCATGAATTGTCTCTATCCGATAAAAATGAACCTGACCTTTTGTTCTTGAAATTAGAAATTTTTTCTAAGTTTGATTTCTGCGATGATTACGAAACTATAATTGTGCCATTATTTAAATACAATAAATCAATTCTCATTAATACTTTTGATTTAAGCACTTTGATGGCGACGAAAATTATGGCCGTTTTGCATCGTAAGTGGGAAAAAACAAACAAGAAAGGAGAAATCACAATTAAGGCGAAAGGAAGAGATTACTTTGATTTGATGTGGTATTTAGAAAAGGGCGTTAGGCCAAATTTATCTTGCCTAAAAGAATTTAAAAATGTTTTTATGTTAAAAAAGAAATTGCTTAACATAATAGGCAAATTAGATAAAAAGAGCATTCAACTTGACTTAGAGGCAGTTATTAAAGACGAAAAATTTGTTAGCAATCTTAGCAGGAACTTAAAGGATATTTTAAAAAGAGATATTTCGGAAAAGTTTTAAACTTATGGAAAATGAAATGAACGAAGCTATCTTTTTCTGAATAATGAAAACTAAAATTTTTAATGAAGCAAAATATTTTTACCAAAATATGAAAATAATAAAGATATAGATGTAATCGGCGCAGAAGTTTAATATACCTAAGTTATCCACCGTGCAAAATTTTCTTAGCAATTGCCAAGTTTACTTATTTGAGGTAAAATTGTTACATAAATTACGATATGACTAGAATTAAAAAATCTATAACAAGAAAAAATATAGTTGTGGTTTTGTGTTTAGTATTTTTGCTTTTATTATCAAATAAAGCTATTTTTCATATTGATACAGCTCAAGCCAAAGAAGGTTTTTTAAGTAGAGACTTGGAAATTGGAGAGACAGGCGAGGATGTTAAGCTTTTGCAAACTTGGTTAGCTACTGATAAAGAAATTTATCCAGAAGGACTTATTACCGAGTATTTTGGCGTACTTACAGAGCAAGCGGTAAAGAGATACCAAGAATCCAATGATATAGTCAAGTCGGGCAATCGCTTTTCAACCGGCTACGGTCGGGTCGGATCTATAACCAGAGCAAGTTTAAACTCAACTTTTACAGGCAAGATTTACGGCGTTAGCTGGCAGGAAGGCAAGGAAGGGAGCGCCTTATCTCTTGATGGTGGATTTTTGGAGGCGCCAACTCAAGAGAAAATGAACAATGAGAACGGCGAGGACTTAACGCTTGAAGCATGGATAAATCCTAATTCTTTAACTTGGAGAAAAGCCGCCATTCTGACAAAGGGTTCTTATGGCACATCTTGGAGCTATGGTATGGGTATTGAAGATGAGGGGCGGATTTTTGCTCGCCATCATGATGGAGACGTTATTACTGATAAAAAATATGTAAAAACAGGAGAGTGGCAGCACATAGCTGTAATTTATTCAGGGGGCAAAGATTATTTTTACTATAACGGCAAATTAGTAGAGACAAAATCTGATATGGGGCTTAGAGAATTACCTAACAATGAGCCAATTAGAATAGGAATGGTTTTTAATGCTTTCAGCCAAGGGCTTGACGAAGCTTTTTTGGGAGCAATTGATGATGTTAAAATCTATTCTTATGGGCGTACGGCGAGTGAAATTGAGACCGACTTTGATCTACCAGAAACAACAGAGACGGATTTAAAAGAAGCAAACGAGCCATTTATTCAGTTTGATTTTAATGAAGGCACAGGGGCAGAAACGGGGGGAAAAAGTTCTTCTATGGCAAATATCAAAGCTGAACTCAAGATTGGCACAGCTCAAAACTTAATAAAACAACAATTACCCGAATCAACGGTTGAGCCCATAAAAGAAACAGATTTAGTTGATGTCATCCTGAACGATAGTGAAGGATCTCAGGCAGAGGAGGTAATATTAGAATTGGAGGAAGAAGGAACGGCACAGGCAACAAGCACGGAAGAAACAATAACAAAACAGGCGACTACGACGCAAACAACAAATAGTGAAATTCCTGTTATTTCATCGGGCAGTGGCGGCAATGCGGACACAACAGCTCCGTCTGCTATTAGCAACCTTTCTGCGTCAAATCCAACAATTTCCTCAATCGATCTTTCGTGGACTGCGCCGGGAGATGACGGAATTTCTGGTATAGCAACGAACTATGATGTCAGGTATTCAACTTCACCCATAACAACTAATAATTGGAGTTTAGCTATGAAAGCCACGGGCGAGCCAACGCCTTTGGCCGTTGGATCTGCCCAGTCAATGACAGTTTCAGGATTAACTTATAGCACTACCTATTATTTTGCTATTAAAACATCTGATGAGATGCAAAATGAATCCAATCTTTCCAATATTGTGAACCGAAGCACAAATACGCCCAAAGAATGTTCAACTTCTATTGCCTCTGGCAGTCAAATCTATTTTGTCAGAACCCAAAATATGCCTCAAATCATGAGGATTGATATTGATGAGCTTTCGGTTGGCTTCGGAGATACTCAAACGGTCAGCGCTCAAATTAGAGATACTGGAGGCAATCCAATCACTTCTGTTTCAGGCACTGTTTTATCTGACAATGGTTCGTCCAATCTTACTCTTTCTTTAGCTAGCGGAAGTGAAACCAATGGCACTTGGAGTGGTTCTTGGTCGCCTGATGACACTCTTTGCACTACCTATTCAATGATAATTACTGCGATAAGCGCAAGCGGACAATCTAATGTTACTTTATCATTTAGATGATGAGTAATGCGTAATGCGTAATGCGTAATGGGTAAAAGAAAAATTACTCGTTACTCATTACTCGTTACATCCCAAAACCATGTTTAAAAAACCAAATTTTTCAAAATTAAAATCCAGATTCCAATCCCTACTCCCTACTCACTACTCACTACAACCTAATCCCTTAAAACCTACTCACTACAAACTACAACTTATAACCTACATAATTGTCCTTGGTGTTATTGCTCTTCTCTTGACCCTCTTTTTTATTAATAAAAAGTCCACGGAGCCTCCGATTGAAACAAGCAAAGAATCTCAAGAGAAATCCATTATTGGAAATATCGCTCCTCTTGCGCAAGGCAAGCAAATTTATTCTGTTCGTACTGACAAGCCCAAGAATCCTCAAATTATTCAAGTAGAACTTGATCCTTTGGATGTAAAAATGGGCGAGGAACAAATTTTAACGGTTATAGTTAAACATTCTGACGAAGAGTCAATTACCAATAAAAATATTGTAACTGCGGTTTATTATACAGATAACGGCTCTACTACCGCCAAGCTTAAACTTAGGCGGGCTGACGGACCTCCTTTGGTAACCACTTGGCAAGGGACTTGGATTCCTGAAGATACTCACGATTCAATTTATCAAGCAGCAATTAAAGCAGTCAGCAATTCAGGTGAATTTTTAACAACATTGTCGTTTCGCTAGTTTGTAGTGGGTAGGTTGTAGTTTGTAGGATATTCATTGCTTGCTACCAACTACTCATTAACAATTTTACTTCTAATAAAACTTAACTTAGAATTAAAAAGAAATGAATAACAAAATAAAGAGGACAAAATCAAGAGAGGAATTATCAAGACGAGTCATAACAGATCTAAAACCTTATGATCCAGAAAGGATTATTATTTTTGGTTCTTATAGCCGGGGAGAGGAAAAAAGAGATAGTGACTTAGATGTGTTGATTATAAAAAAAACAAGACAGAAAAGATTTGAGAGAATAAAGAGAGTTTTGGACTTACTTTATCCTGTTCAGCGATTAGGAAAGAATTATTACTCTATGGCAATTGATCCTCATGTTTACACCCCAGAGGAGGTAAGAAACCGTTTTAATATGGGTGATTTTTTTATACATCGCATTTTGGGGGAAGGGAAGGTAATTTATGAAAAATAAGAATAATTATCAAAAGTTAGCTCAAGAATGGTTCCGTTTAGCCGAAGATGATTTTTTGTTTGCTAAGGCTGGCTATAAAGAAACAAAGATTTCACGCAGTGCCTGTTTTCTAAGCCAGCAAGTAGCAGAAAAGTATCTTAAAGGATTTTTGGTTTGCCGAGGGATTGAACCATTAAGGATTCACCTCCTTTTACAATTATTAGATAAAATTGCAGAGATTGATTTTTCTTTCAAAAAGATCAGAGATGACTGTCACTTGCTTGATAATTATTATAATCCTGCCAGATATCCCGATGATATGAGCTTGGAATATTCTCCAAGGCAAGCACAGGAGGCCCTAAAAGCGGCCGAAAGAATAAGAGACTTTGTTTTGAAGAAAGTTTAGGAATGTTTTTTGTTGACCTATCAGCCAAAACCTATCACCTAAAGCCTATTTTAAATATTAAATTAATTGTGTAAAAAAACTTATGACTAATCTAAAACCTAAAACCTATCACCTAATCCTCTTTCTCGCCCTTTTCCTCCTCATTCCGGCAATTAGCCACGCTACTTGCAGTTCCGTCCCTTTAACAGGTGACTATACTGTTTCTGCAAGCTGTACATTTCCTGTTAACAGCAATATTGGAGGTGCAGACAATGGTAATATTACCATTAACAGCGGACAAACTTTAACTGTTAATGCTGGTGAAACTGTTGCTTGGGGACCGGGAAAAAGTTTAATAATTAATGGCTCTATTGCAATTGCCAATGGAGCCCAGCTTAAACAAGGAAGGATATGCCGAATTGATGCAGATGGAGACGGCTATGCTACAGCAGACGCGCCTACAGTAGCATTGACCTGTGCAGGCAAGATAACCCAAGCAAACATGAATGTAAGCATGACTTATTGGGCTGATGTGCAGTATGACTACGATGATACTGCTACTTCTACTTATCCGGGCACTGTTTGCGGAGGTGATTGCAGCGTAAATAATACTGCTGGCGCTTGTGTTGCCGCATCAGCCGGGGAGAATAGCGTAGCTGCATGCCAAAGATGTAATGGCAGTGATTTAACCCATGTTAATATTGGTACTTTAAATGATGATGAAGGCTCAAATACTTGCGCAGGGACCTGCGCTGCTTATTGCTCAAGTGGAAGTTGCATAAGCACCGATACTAGTGATGGTACTTGCACTGTTTCCACTAATGCAAGATTAGCTAGCGGGGGAGATGGAGCATGTACTTCTGGTACCTGTGTTGCTGCATGTTCAGCTAATGGAGCGGCATGTTCGGTGAGTGGTGACTGTTGTAGTTCATATTGTTATGATGACACTGATGCTGATGGTTATGCAGGGACGGATGCCAAGATATGTCACGCATCTGCCATAGCCTACGCAGGCACAGATTGCAACGATGGCAATGCGGGTATTCACCCGGCGGTTGCAGAAGTTTGTGATGCAACTGACTGGGATTGCGATGGTTATATTTATAAGGATGACGGGGTAGTGTTAACAACAACCAATGGGTGTACACAAACTGGCTCATGTAGTGGCGCAAGTAAATCATGTGGCTCGGGGGGAACATGGGGTTCTTGTAGTCCCTATCCTGGGCAATATGATTATGGAACTAGTATAATCAATGGTAGCTGGGATAGGGACTGCAGTGGTGGAATTTCGAAACAAGGTTGTAGTCAGCCAACGAGCTGTGTGTTTAGTAAAGAATTTGAGGGGGGTTGGAGCTGTTTTTGTGGTGCAACCGCATATGAGGAACGAGGGTGTGGTGAAAATCTATATGCATGTTGTATGTTGTACGGGGATGATTGCCCAGGTGGTAGTTGCGGGGTTTTTAGTTGTGACGGTGGCTACTGTCAATGTAAGTAGTGGTGGAGTAAGTAAATGTGCAAAAAAATAAAATAAATGGGGTCAACTCTATTTTCCGGGTTATTATTGCCCAAGGGTTGAGCATTGAAAAGGAAAATGGTGTCAGGTCTATTTATCTAATAGGTTGTAGGTGGTAGGTTGTAGTTTGTAGACTGCCCACTACCCACTACCCACTACCAACTACCCACTACAACCTAATCCCTAATCCCTAATCCCTAACACCTATTACCTAACTTTTCTCAATCTTTCCTATTCGTTTTTCTATCTTATATACCAAACTGGTTAATTGCTTGAGTTGAGCTAAAAGCTGTTTTTATGAATATTGAGTATCAAAAATTTGGTTTGGATTCGGGGATGACACGACTAATCGGAATCATTACGGTTTTAGTTTTGATTGTAGCTGGAATTTTTTGCGCAATGTTTTTAGGTGGCTTAAGCAACTCTGAAGCAAGTATTATGGCTGATTCTTCGGATGAAGCTCTGTTCACAACCAAGAACATTAAGGACTTTAATGTTAAGTTTGGTTATCAGCAAGACCCACAAGTAATGGTTTTTGAGCGAAATAATACAGGTGTTGGTATTAAAATACCTTTAGAAAATGTTGTTTGGAAAAAAACAGAAGATAGTATTGAGGCCTCTTCTGGCGATTATGTTTTCAGGTATTCTATTATAAAAGACGGGCAAGGTAATTCTGTGGGCATAAAGGAGGATATTATTCTAAGCAAAATACCTAAACAAACTAATTTTGAATTCCCAATTAATTTAAAAAATCTTAGGCCTCAAAAAATCAAAGATATGTGGAGGTTTTTTGATGAAAACAACACAGAGCAATTCTATATCCCCAAGCCCTTTATGATTGATGCTAAAGGCGAGAGAAGCGAAGCAGTAGAGATTGAGATTGTTAATGACAAGATTAGTGTCGTTCCCGACAAAGATTGGCTTAATGACCAAAAAAGAGCTTATCCTGTTATTGTGGACCCTTCTTTAATGATTACTATCTTAAATGTTCATTCTCACCCCCAAGCTGGTGATAATTGGACAGTTTCTTTTGAAACAATAGGCACAGCTGATTTAAAAATTATTCCCGCAGACCAACAAAGTATTGATGATTTAGATTTTATTTCCTTGAAGTGCGGAGACGAGGAGCGTTTTCCCCAGATTTTAGAGAACGATATTATATTTTACTCTGATTGGTCATGCGAGGGGACAGGGGAGGTTATTCATCTGGTAAATGTCGCCGCGCCTCATATTCTTGAATTCCAATTTGGCGACCAAGTTGCTTTTGCCTATAATTCGCCAAGCGGAGGAGATATAAGTTTTCAAAATTTAGTGTTGAATAATTTAAAAACAGAAAAACACGCTGAACCCCCGGCAGAATTTTGCGCTGGCGATGCTGGCGACCATAATTCCACCAGTACTGTATCCGAAGACCTGGTTTACTGCGACAACAGCGACCGCCTCTGGACGCCAACAGCTATTCTTGGTGGCTCAGCAACGAGTTATATATGGGGTGGGTATGGCACTGATGAGCCAACAAATTCTTGTATTGGCATAGCGTCTCGACCTGCTTGTAATTACTGCGATGGCTTAACCTATGCTGGATATTCTGATTGGGAGCTTCCTACTTGCACCAATGATGGCGCTCTTCCTAGCAGCTGTGTTCTATATCAGTTTGGAACAGATAATTGTAGCTGGACAGGAACCGATGGCGCAGAATCATCTTGCACTCCCGCGTGGGACACTAATGCTCAGGCCAACAGTTACTGGTCATCCACGGAGACCAATAGCGACCGCGCATGGAACGTGTTCTTCAATAGTGGCTTTGTGGACTACACCCTTAAGTTCATCAACTTCTATGTTCGTTGCGTCCGCGGGCAATAGAATATATGATTATTCCTTTGAAATAGATAATTTGGGGTTTGTGGCAATCTAATGGAATCTAATGGGGTCAACTCTATTTTTCCAACTCTTTAACACCGTTACCTAATTACAATTCCCTAAAAACATATGGCTAGACCATTAAGAATTACCATCGCCAACTTACCTTTTCATGTTATTGACAGAGGGAACAATAGACAAACAGTTTTTTATGAAGATGAAGACTTTATCTATTTTCTTGAGTTACTGAAAAGGTATAAAAAAGAGCTAAAATTCAAACTTTATCATTTTTGTCTGATGTCAAATCACATTCATCTTATGATAGAGCCTACCATTGAAGGCAGTTTACCGAAGATTATGATGCGATTGACATTGGCTTATTCTTCTTACTTCAATAAAAAATATAAGGGAGTAGGCCATGTTTGGCAGGGGAGATATAAAAGCTCGTTAATTGATAAAGATAATTATTTTATTTGGTGCGGCTTATATGTTGAACTTAATCCAGTAAGAGCTAAAATGGTGACTAAGCCGGAAGATTGGCAGTGGTCAAGTTATGATTTTTATGCTTTCAAAAAAACAAGCCCTCTAATTGAGAGCTTAATTGACGATGACCCTTACTATTTGGAAATTGGAGATAATTCCAGAGAACGGCAGGAGAGATATCGTGAGAATGTGGAAGGGGTGATGAAAGAAAAGTTTTTAGAAAGCATCCGAAAACGATTAGATGGAGGAGTTTTTGGCCGAGAGGAGTTTACTCGAGCAATGAAAGAGAAATTTAAAATTCGTTCGCTTCGAGGGAGGGGGAGACCGAGAACAAGGGAAAAATAGAGCTGACCCCATTTTCCTTTTCCCCCTTTCGCCTGATTTATCGGATATAATCGTATATAATTGGCTACAGTTAAAATACAACCGATTTATGGACAAAGATAGATTCAATAAAAGAATAAAACTCACTCAAGAAATTCTTGCCAAAATAGGCAAAATTGACGAATTCAAAGGTCTTTGGCAAGGGGGCTTAAGAATTAGTCCGCAAATATTGGGGCGTCTTAAATCATGGGTTATTATCACTTCTACTGGAGCCAGCACTCGTATTGAGGGGGCGAAAATGACTGACGAAGAAATTGAGCGATTTTTACGCGGGCTCAAAGTTAGGGCACCTAAGAACAGAGACGAACAAGAAGTTGCCGGCTATGCTGATTTGATTGGCCGAATTTTCGATAACTACAAAACAATTAATCTTACAGAAAATTGGATTTTACAATTTCATAACATACTCCTTCAGTTCTCCAAAAAAGATAAAGTCCATAAGGGGAAATATAAGTCTGCTAACAACGCTGTGGCTATGATTAATAAACAAGGTGAACAGGTGATTCTTTTCAACCCCACCCCTCCATATTTAGTAAAACCAGAGATGGAAGCTGCTATCGCATGGACAAATGAGCAATTGACGACTAAGGGAATTCACCCAATTCTCACAATAGCGAATTTCATCTTTGAATTTTTGGCAATTCACCCCTTCAAAGATGGTAATGGGAGGATGAGCAGAGCGCTAACCAATCTTTTGCTTCTTAGGGCTGGTTATGCTTATGTGCCTTATATTTCTCTTGATGAGATAATTGAAAGAACAAAAACAGAATATTATCTCGCTCTTCGCGCTGCTCAAAAAAATCATAAAACCAACCACGAAGACATAACCCCATGGGTAGAATATTTATTGGGCGTGTTTATTGAACAAGCTGAAAAAGCGCGCAAATTAATGGGGTCTGATCAGCCAGAAAAACTTCTTTCAAAGAAACAAATACAAATATATCAGCTCTTTGGAAACGGTAAAGAGATTGGAGTAGCAGAGATTAGCAAACTACTTAAGAATAAAATACCAAAAGCCACCATTAAACAAGCTTTATCTCGGCTCGTGTCATTAAAATTGCTTGAGCGTTTTGGTCAGGCGCGTAGCACGAGATATAGAAGATATAGCATGAGTAGTTGATGTCGTTTATCAATAATCAATAATCTTTGATTAACAAAAAGAGATGCAGTCAGGTGGACATTGAAATCGGACTTATTATATTATAAGTAGTCCAATTTAGCATATTTATTGTACTATGAAAAAAATATTGCAAACAATTTTTTATGAATATGGTGAAAAATGGGGTCCCTCCTATGCTTGATTACAAGCTACGGCGGGCAAAGCCCTTCTTCGATAAAATCTTCTCTACCTGTCGGTAGGCAGGGGCGGGTAGGCAACTCTATTTTTCTTCTACAACCTATCGTCTAATCTCTGCAAAATTGACATCTTTTGGTTAAAGAATATAATGAAAATATATGACTACTATACTTATTTCAAAAAAAATTACTAAAGGAGAAGAGTTAATAATTATTCCTAGGAAAGATTATGAGAGACTTTTGGGTCTAAAAATATCGGAATTTCAGCCTACTTTATCTCAGAAAAGAATTTTAATTGAAGCAAGAAAAAATAGAAAGAAAGGAAATGTTTTAACCCTCAATGAAATCAAAAATAAACTGGGATTTGCAAATTGACCCAAATGTTTTTAAATATCTTAAAAAGATACCTCGCAATAATGCTGAGCGTGTTTTGTTATCAATTAAAATTTTATCATCTGAACCCTTCAACGGCGATATCCAAAAGATGAAAGGAGAAAAGCATGTTTGGAGGCGACGGATTGGTACTTACCGTGTTTTTTATGAGCTTTTGCCGAAAGAAAAAGTTATCCATGTATTCCATGTAGAACGCCGTGCCTCTAAGACATATAAGAAACGTTAATAAAAAAAATGGGGTCCCTCCTTCGCTTGATTATAAGAACCTGCCTTCGGCAGAACCTTGAAATTAAATTTGTCATATATAATTCTTAAAGTAATTTAATTATAAGAACCTGCCTTCGGCAGAACCTTGATTCGCTAATGTATTAATATATAATCTTGAATTATGACTATTATTACTATTCCAAAGAAAGAATTAAAGGCTATAATAAAAGAGAGTGTTCGAGAAATCTTTGAGCAGGAATCAATGAAATTCCAAGCTTTGTTTTTGCCGTCTGTCTCTAAAAAAGAACAGAAAGACATTGAAAAGCGCTACGGCAAGCCATCTCGAAGAGCAGAGAAGTCAATAGAAATTCAATTATGAACTGGCGCATTGATTTTTCCTCAGATTCGCTAAAATTCCTCAAGCAAAACAATCTTGAGGAGAGTTTTGTTATTGATAAGATAAAATTTGCTTTACGAAAATTTAAAGGAGAAAATATAAATATCAATATCAAGAAACTTAGCGGAAAATGGGAAGGATTTTATAGAATTCGTTCTGGCCGGTTAAGAATTATTGTGAAGTTCCAGTTTGGAGCAAACCGAGCATACATTGAAGAAGTAGACTGGCGTGGCAATGTTTATAAATAAGTGAAAAATGGCGTCCCTCCTATACTTGATTATAAAAACCTGACTTTGTCAGAATTTTGATTTTCGCTTCGCTCAAATTAAGCTACGGACGGGCAAGCAACTCTAGATTATAGACTACTCACTACCAACTACAACCTAATTTGACATCCTTTGGTCAAGGAATATAATGAAAATATATGGCTAATAAATCTACAAAAATTCTTTTATATCCAGTAGTTATTGAATCCTGCGAAGAGGGGGGTTATTTTGTTGATTGTCCAGTTCTACAAGGTTGCCACGCAGAAGGAGATAGCTATGCTGAAGCAATTGAGAATATTGAGGACGTAATCAAGGCCCATATTGAAGTTCGAAAAAAACATAAAGAATTTATCCCTGGCGTGATATTAAAGAAACAAAAAGGAGTTAATTTTAGTTTGCCGGTTTTAATTAGAGCATAGATCTATGGGAAAAAAGTTTCCAATAGCTAATTATCGCCAAGTTGTCAAAATAGCCAAAGAACTTGGTTTTTCTTTTTGTCGGCAGGCAAAGGGCAGTCACGAAATTTGGAGAAGGGATTCTGATGGTCGTCAGACAACTATTTCCAAACACGGTTAAAAACCCTTTAAGAGAAAGACATTGAAATCTATTCTGAAAGATTTTAGCGTTACCGTTGAAAGGTTTTCAAAATTAAAATAGACGGAATTAGAAACGGTTCTGAATTTTGCGAAGGTGTTGGATAGTAAAGAACCTACTTGCTCACTACAACCTACAACCTAAAACCTACAACCTAAAACCTAAAACCCACAACCTACAACCTAAAACCCACCAACTACTCACTACACTACGATGCGATGTTTTAAAAAGAGGATTTATAAATACCTCTTTTTTTTACTTTTTAGGTCAAGATTGAGATATATTTAAAATATTATTTAAGGGCATAAAATATAGAACGAAAGAAAGAAGTAGCAGAAGCGATAAGCTTATCTCGGATATACAAGATAGCTGTACGAGATACAATATACGCAAGCTGTGGATAAAAAAGATTGCGAGAGTTTTTAGTAAATGCTAAAATGTGAGTGGATTAAAAAAATGTAATTTTTAAATTTTAAAAAATAGAAGAACCTTTTTTCTTCGAAAGAAGAACCTTGGTTTTTATGAGTACATAAAAAATTATAAGAACCTTGCTTCTTCAAAGCAAGAACCTTGGTTTTTATGAGTACATAAAAAATTATAAGAACCTTGCTTCTTCAAAGCAAGAACCTTGGTTTTTATGAGTACATAAAAAATTATAAGAACCTTGCTTCTTCAAAGCAAGAACCTTGGTTTTTATGAGTACATAAAAAATTATGAAAAAGATTAACGATATTATGCGTAAGGACACACAGAAATTAGGGAACACAGATGGAAATATGGATAGCACACAGAACTTTGGAGGTACGGAACAGACACAGAAAAAAAGAGCGTTTTTTGATCAGATCAAGAAGATGCGCAGGTCAACCGTTGGCCGCTTGCCACTATCTGTTGAGCGAAAATCAAAAAGCCAATATTCAGGAGGTAATAGCCAGAAGCTACTTGTTAAATTGCGCAGTTGGTTGATTTTAATAGTTGTGTTTTTAATGCCTTTATGGTTTTTGCCATGGGGAACGGATAAAATCGGATTAGCCAAACAGCTTTTAATGACAATTTTAGTCGGAACTGGCTTTATTCTTTGGCTCTATGAGAATATGAGCAAAGGCAAGATAGTTTATAGAAAAAGCAGGGTTAATATCGGCATCTGGCTTTTGCTTCTGGTCGTTACAATAAGCACAATCTTCTCTCTTGATTCTATAACAAGTTTTTATTCTTCTTCGGCTAATTTTGCTAATCTATGGAATTTTGCTCTTTTAGGCATCTTTTATTTACTCGTTACTAATGACAGAACAAAAAACCGAAAAATTAAATTAATAGATGCATTTCTGTTTTCCTCAGGAATGGTTGTGCTTTATTCCCTGATCAAGCTTTTCGGGTTAAATATTTTTGGAGGGTTTACCAGAACAATAGGATTTAATCCGGTAGGGACGATGAATTCAGTAGCTGTTCTTGCTGGGCTGATATTTATTCTAGGATTAGGAAGATTTATGATAGGAGGAGAGAAAGAAAAAAAAGAAATAAAGTGGCACAAAGGAGTATTAATTGGGATTGTCTTATCTAGTTTTATTTTTCTTTTTCTCGTTAACTTCAGTATTGTTTGGTGTGGGTTAATTTTGGGAGCAATCCTTTTGATAATCGCAAAAATAAGAAGAGAAAAAGACGCGCAGATTAAATCTTTTTCTTTGCCAATAGCTGTTTTGGTTATCTCCTTAATTTTTGTTCTCTGGGGGATGTTTGGCGCGCGTATTGGGATAGAGCAGCCCCAGATAAATCTCAAAAATTTACCAACCGAGGTTTATCCAACTTTCAAAACATCTCTTGCAATTGCCGGCAAGACGTTAAATCAGAAAAGTAATCTTGAACGAATGTTCTTTGGTGTTGGTTTAGGAAATTTTAATAAAATGTGGCTTTTGTATCGTCCTCTTGATTTAAACCAAACTGATTTTTGGCAATTGCGTTTTTATCAAGGTTATTCATCGTTTACTACATGGATGGTGGAAGTCGGGTATTTGGGAATGGTTTCAATTCTTTCTCTTTTTATTATTATTTTGTTACGGGGGGTCAAGAAAAAGAAAAACTCTCTCAACGAGTCAGGCAATCATTACTTGTTTATTCCCATCGCATATCTGGTCCTAATGTGGTTTTTATGCTCCTTTAATTTAACTTTGTATTTTGCTTTCTTCTTATTAATTGCTTTATTAGTTAGAAATAATTCTAAAAAGGAAATAGACCTTACTCATCCAATTCAAAAAGCTCTTATCTTAAGCCTTGTTTCTGTTGTTATAATGGTTGCAATGGTTTTTATTGAGTATTTCGGTGTCCAACGTTATGTTTCTTCCGTGAATGCTTTTAGGGGAATGTCCAATCAAATCATTGATGTTGAAGGACTTGAGCAGAAAGAGATAATCGCAAAAACTCAAGAAGAATTAAATAAAAAAATCGGCTTTCTTGCTAATGCTTATAATTTAGATAAATCAAATGATAGTGTTCTTCGCAGTGTGTCTCAATTATATTTAAGCAAAATTAATTTAGCTCTTCAAAGTCAGGATCAGAATATTTCAAACTATGTTCAAAAAGCGCTTATTGCTGCTAAAATGGCTATAGATGTAGATGGAACTGAATGCCAAAATTATGTAAATTTGGCTCAAGTTTACGAAAACTTAATCGTTCTTACCAATGATGCCTATGGTTTTGCGATTAGCAATTATGAAGAGGCGTTGAAATTAAGCCCCGGAGACCCCGCTCTTGTATTTAGTATAGCAAGGAGTCGGTTTGCTGAAGCGGTGAGATTAGCAAATACTATAAATTCTCTTCAAGACCAGGTCCAAAAAGATAAAGTATTGGAAACACAGAGACAACTTTTGACGCAAGCAATCGAAAATCTTAATGAGGCAATTACGCTAAAGATTAATTATACCTCCGCGCATCAATTGTTAGAGCAAATATATAATGCTCAAGGAAAGATTAGTGAGGCAATCATAAGCGCGTCTAATCTTGTTATTCTGAATCCTCAAGATGCCGGCCTTTGGTTTGGGCTAGGCTTACTTCACTATAGAAATAATGATATACCAAAAGCGGAAGCATCTTTTGGTCAGGCAGTGCTTCTTAAAGAAGATTATTCAAACGCAAGATATTTTCTTGGGCTAACATATTCTTCTCAAGGAAAGAATGCGGAAGCAATTTTGCAGTTTGAAAGAGTGGCTGAACTAAATCCAGACAGTCAAGAAGTTAAAACAATTTTAAAAAACCTAAAATCGGGAAATAAAGCACTTGAAAACACCATTGCTCCAGCAGAAACACCATAAAAACCGGGAAGATTCTTTAAACAATATTCTTATTGCGGGATTCTAATAAAAAGTCCCTTGTTTTGAGGGACTTTTTTAAGTATGATGGGGAATGACATGGAACACCTAACGCCCCAAAATCTTATGAGAATAAAAATTAGAAAAAATATATCTTTAGCGCCTTATACAAATTACAAAATTGGCGGACTGGCGCAGTATTTCTGCGAAGCAGGTAATAAAGAAGAAATAATTGAAGCATTAAGTTTTGCGCATAAAGAAAATGTGCCTGTTTTTATTTTGGGCGGAGGAACTAATGTTTTAATTGGCGAGAAGGGATTTGATGGACTAGTTATCCGGATGGATAACTCACAGATTTATACAAATAGGAAAACAGATCAACACGGATCTATTAGTGTTAATTTGTGTTCTAATTTGTGTGAATTTGTGTATGTCAAGGTTGGGGCGGAAACTTTATTGAGCGATGTTATTAAATTTTCCTTAAAAAACGGCTTATCAGGTCTTGAGTGGGCGGCGGGGATCCCAGGAACAGTCGGCGGAGCGATTAGGGGCAATGCGGGAGCGTTTGGGTCGTGTGTGGCAGATGTTGTTGAATCGGTGAAGATTTTAGGCAGGGAACAGGGAATAAGCTATAAGTTAGAAAGAATGAACAATAAAACCATGAAATTTGGCTATCGGACGAGTATTGTTAAAGAAAAAGGCGGAATGATTGTTCTTGAGACAGTGCTTAGACTCAAAAGAATCAGAAGAACCCCCCCGACGTACGTCGGGAGGAACCTTGACGGGGAATGGAATCATGAATCAAAAATTATGAATAAAAAGAAAATAGAGGGGTATATAAAATATCGCAAAGAACACCATCCGTTGGAATATCCGAGTTGTGGGTCAGTATTCAAAAACATAACTTTTACTAATGGCACGAATTCGCACGAATATTCACGAATAAAAAAATTAGTGGGCATTAGTGAAATTGGTGAGATTGGTGTAAAGCGTATTATCCCAGCGGCCATGCTTATTGAAAAAGCAGGGCTATGCGGCAGGAAAATTGGCAATGCGCAAGTATCGGAAAAACATTGTAATTTTATTATTAATCTTGGAGGCGCTAAGGCAAAAGATGTAAAAGATCTGATTGAATTATGCCAGAAAGAAGTTTTTAAAAAGTTTGGCGTGAAATTAAAACCCGAGGTAGAAATGGTGGGATTTGATGAACACATAACACATAACACATAACATGGAACAGAAAAATATACAATTTCATGATAAATTAAAATTAAAAATGGATGAATTTGTTCATTTAGTATACAAAATTACAAAAAATTTTCCCAAAGAAGAGATATATGGAACAACCTCTCAATTAAGAAGGGCTGCTCTCTCTGTAATTTTGAATTATATTGAAGGGTACGCAAGAAAAAGGCAAAAAGTCTATAAGAATTTTCTAGAAATTTCCTATGGATCTCTAAAGGAATCAAAATATCTTATATATTTTTCCTTAAAAGAGAATTATTTAAATAAAGAAGATTATCAAAAAGCCAATAAATTATCTGATGAAATTGGAGCAATGTTATGGACTACAATGAAGAAGTTTTAACCTGCTTCATGTGTTCCATGTTCCATGTTCCATGTTCCATGTTCCATGATTATTATTTCCGCTAAAAACGCTTTTTTAAAGCAGAGGACAGGAGTAGAGGAGTATACTTTTCAGTTGCTTAAACATTTAGCAAACTTTTCCATTAAAGAGGAAATTATTGTTTTTACGAATAAAATAGAGGAGAAGATAGATTTCCCGGGAAATTTTCACCTTAAAATTATTAAATTGCCGTTTTTATGGACACAAATAGGCCTTTCATGGGAGATATTTAAGATTAGAATTACGAATTACGAATTACGAATTAAGGGCAAGATAGGGTTTAATTGCCAGAAGCCAGTAGCTATAAAATTATTCGTCTCTATCCACGTGATGCCTTTGATTCATCCAAGGTACACAGTTGTGACAGTTCATGGTCTTGAATATGAGTATTTTCCAGAATATTATGGATGGTTCTCACGCAAATATTTAAGGTGGTCAACGCGTTATGCGACGAAACATGCTTGGAAAATTATTGCGGTAAGCGAAAATACGAAATATGATTTAGTAAAGATATATAAGTGTAATCCCGAGAAAATAAGCGTTATTTACCATGGCGTGACAATAAATCAAAAATCAAAAATCAAGGATCAGAATGATAATAAAAAATTTAAAAATAAAAAGCCTTATTTCTTGTATTTAGGAAGGATTGAGTTGAAAAAGAACATATTGGGCATAATTAGGGCATTTGAGATGTTCAAGCAGATTCAAGATTCAAGATTCAAGATTCAAGAAGGAAAAGCCGACCAATTACCGAATGACAATAAGATTGCTTCGTCATTCCCTGCGGTCATTTCTCGCAATGACGCCCCCATTGTCATTGCGAGGAGCGAAGCGACGAAGCAATCTGAAGGAGGCGATAATATGGATATCAGCGATTACAAATTGATTCTTGCAGGGGGGAAGGGATACGGCTGGGAGATTGTAAAATGTTTACTCTCCCGTCAAGGTTCTTCGCAAAGCGAAGGTTCTTCAACTTATAACATGAAACATAAAAAAGATATTATTTTCATGGGTTATGTGGACGAAAAAAAGAAATGGGAATTGTTGAAAAATGCGGAAGCGCTTGTTTTCCCTTCTTTTTACGAAGGATTTGGGATGCCGATTTTAGAGGCGCAAAGCATGGGCACGCCGGTTATTACAAGTGATAATTCAAGTATGGGAGAGATAACTGACTTAAAATTTTCAATTTTCAACTCTTCCGTCAATGAAATTCATTTTCAATTTTCAAAAAAATCAAAGAGAAAAAATGATAATGTAAAATTCAAAAAGCCAGCATCCAGTATCCAGTTGCCAGATTCTGTTAGTGCTTTATTGGTTGATCCCAATAAGCCAGAGGGGATTGCGGAGGCGATGCAGAGAATAGTTAGTGATAAGAAATTACGGGATGAATTGATTAAGAGAGGATATGAAAATGTCAAAAGATTTTCGTGGAAAAAATGCGCGCGGAAAACTATAAGAACACTAATAACCACGAATATTGACACGAATAACCACTAAATTCGTGGTATTTAGTGTTTCTTATTTATTAGTGATATTTAGTGCTTTATGAAAGTAGCTCTTGCTCATGATTTTCTAATTCGCTGGGGAGGGGCAGAAAAAGTTCTTTTTGATTTGCATAAAATTTTTCCCGAAGCGCCAATTTTTACTTTGTTTTACGATAAGAAGTTTGTTGACGAGCATTTCCCAAATATAAAAATTAGAAGCTCTTATTTACAAAGGCGTTATGCTTTTTTACGCGGATTGACATGGATATTTACGCGGATTTACACGGATATTCACCGCATTTTGCTGCCATGGATGCCAATAGCGGTGGAATCGTTTGATTTTTCAGATTATGACTTGGTTATTTCGTCCAGCTCTGGGTTTATGAAGGGAATAATTGTTCCCATCAAAACAAAGCATATTTGTTATTTGCATACTCCGACCAGGTGGGCGCTTCAAGACACAAAACAGAAGCGAAACTTTAAAGACGAAACAAACACTAAACTTACGCCAAAAGAGATCGGCGTTAATCTGCGTAACTATCAACGTAAATCAGCGAGTGAATCATTTTTAAAACGCGCCTATACTCACTTCTATCGCATATGGGATTTTGAGGCGGCGCAAAGACCGGACATATTAATTGCTAACTCTCGATATACGGCGCAGAGAATAAGGAAATATTATAAGAGAAGGGCGGATGTGGTATATCCAGGCGTGGACATACACACTAAACTGACACGAAACAAAACGCGAAACAATACTAAAAATATCAGCATAGATCAGCATCAACCATCGAAGTACTTTATTGTGGTGAGCCGTTTGAGTTCATATAAGCATGTTGATTGGGCGATTGAAGCATTTAAAAATTTGCCGTATAATTTGGTGATAGTTGGAGAAGGACCTACCAGAAAAAATTCAAAATTCAAAATTCAAAATTCAAAATTAAGGAATAAAATATTTTTTAGAGACTTTATTAGAGATAAAAATAAACTAATGGACTTAATCAAGGGCAGTGTGGCTCTCATTCATTTGGCGGAAGAAGATTTTGGCATTGCAATAGTTGAAGCGCTAAAATTGGGAAAACCGGCCATCGTGTATAACAAAGGAGGGGCAAGGGAATTAATAAAAGAAGGCATATCTGGTGAATTTTTCACCAATAAACAAGATTTATCTGACATAATCAAGAAAGTAGCAGAAAATATTGGCAAATATAAGCCTGCAGTAATAAAAAAAAGCGTGGAGGGATTCTCAAGCGCAAGATTTAAAAAAGAAATTCAAGAAATATGGCTAAATGGCTAAATGGCTAATTGTTAAATGCTAAAATGAAAACTATTTATAATTTTATTAAAAATGCCGTAGAAAATGAGCGCTTAGCGCACAGCTACTTAATGCTCCAAACAAAACCGGAGATTAGCAGTCGCTTTATTAATGATATTAGCCAGCTTCTTTTGGACGCGCAGAAAGAAATGATAAATAAAGCTTTTATAGCCGAAAGATTAATCATAAACCCGAACGAAAAAGGAGTGATTGAAAAAAAAGAAATTGAAAAAATCCTCGGTTTTGCCAAACTAAAGCCGATATTTAGCGCAAAACGCCTTGTTATTATTCAAAGCGCGCATCTTCTAACCTTGCCAGCGGCGAATAATTTGCTTAAAATTATTGAAGAACCGCCTGTTCATCTAATTTTTTTCTTATTAAGTCACCGAATTGAGCTTTTACCGCTAACTATTCTTTCTCGCTGTGTCGTCTTAAGAGAAATAAACCAAAAAACGGCGCCTGCTTTAGAGAAAACAGCTATATTTCATAAAAAAGTTTTGGGATCCAATCTTAACGAACTATTCATTTTGGCCGAAGACTTGTCCAAAAAAAACAAGGAAACAATCATTGAACTACTCAGTGATTGGCTTGGATTATTGGGTAGTTCGCTGAAAGACAATGGTGCCAATAAAAGATGCAAAAAAACAATTTTTCAGATATACTATATTAAGCAAACTAAAACAATTTTAGAGACAACTCACGCTAATTTAAAGTTAGTATTGGAAAGATTGTTTTTGAAACTTGGGAAACACGGATAGCACACGGAACGAAGGAAACTTAGAACTTAGAACTTAAAACAATAACTCCTTACATGATTCTCCATTCATAATTCATAATTACTATTTATATGATAAATAATTTTATAGATAACTTAAAACAAGAATTTGACAAAGCAGTGAGCCATCTTAAAATTGAATTAGCCAAAGTTCATACGGGTCGGGCAAGTATAGGATTAATAGAAGATCTCAGTATTGATTATTACGGCGCGCGAACCCCCTTAAAAGCGCTGAGTTTAATAACAATAACAGCTCCTCGCGAGATTAAAATTGAAGTTTGGGACCAAAATGCGGTCAAAGCGGTGAGCGATGCGCTAACGAAAGCTTCCTTGGGATCATTACCCCAAATTGAAGGTCAATGGATTCGCATTAATTTGCCTCTTATGACAAGCGAAACAAGAGAGGAAATGACGAAAGCAGTTCATGCTCTTTCAGAAGAAACGAAAATATCATTAAGGAGTAGCCGTGAAAAGATATGGAGCGATATTCAAAAATTAGAGCATGATGGAGATATTCGCGAAGACGAAAAATTTAAGTTAAAAGAAAAAATTCAAAAATTTATTGATGACTATAATAAGCAAATTGATGAATTAGAAGGGAGAAAAGAAAAGGAAATCAAGAATTAATACAAAACCTAAAACCTAAAACCTAAAACAGTATCTCTTAGTAATTCTCTTTTCTTTGTTAAGTTTCATGTTTAACGTTTTCTTTCTATGTCCATTTTTTTAGTTATATTACTTTTTAGCATTTTAGTCTTGGCTCATGAAGCCGGTCACTTTTTTAGCGCCAAGAAGGTAGGCGTTAGAGTGGATGAATTTGGTTTAGGGTATCCGCCACGAATCGTAGGTATATATAGAGACAAAAAGATAGGAAAGTACAAAGTTTTGTGGGGAAGGAAGAAAAATCTTCTAAAAATTCGCGGCACCATCTACTCACTGAACCTTATTCCTTTTGGCGGGTTTGTCAGAATTTTTGGGCAAGACAGAGAAGACAAAAGTTCCTTAAATAAAAAAGACAGCTTTAATTCTAAGAGCGTGTTCAAAAGGTCAATTGTCATTTTGGCGGGGGTTGCGGCCAATGTTGTTTTGGCGATGATTTTTTTAAGTATTGTTTTTCTTTTAGGCGCTCCGGTTGAAGTTAATGAAAATACAGTAGGCAACCTAAAGGATGAATATGTTGTGATTATGGATACAGTCAAGGATTCTCCCGCTGACACAATGGGACTCCAAACAGGAGATAAGATAATAAAATTAGAGATTAAAAATAAGGAACTAAACATTAAAGAGGAAACCATCATTGCCGAAATTGATCAGGTGCAAGAATTCATTAACAAGCATAAAGGCGAAGAAATATTTATGACAATTCAGAGAGGTGGAGAAATAATTGAGCTTAAGGGAATTCCTAGAATTGATTTTCCCGAAGGAGAAGGAGCGTTGGGGGTAAGCTTGATTAAAACCGGTATTGTTAGTTATCCTTGGTATAAAGCCATCGGGAAGGGGATTAGCTATAGTTTTTCTATGCTGATTATGATTATCAATGGTTTTTACCTTGTCCTAAAAGGATTATTATTTAAGAGCGAATTAATAGGAAATATTGCCGGACCGGTAGGCATTTTTAAAATGACATCTCAAGCAGCTTCTTTAGGTTTTGTTTATTTTCTTCATTTTGGCGCTTTAATTTCACTTAATCTGGCGGTTATTAATACATTGCCTTTTCCCGCGCTTGATGGCGGTCATTTTCTTTTTATTCTTATTGAAAAGATAAAGGGTTCGCCAATAAAAGCCAAGACAGAAAGGATTGTTAATACCGTTGGTTTTTCTCTCTTGATTATTCTTATGATATTTATTACGGTTAGAGATGTTGTAAAACTATTTTAGTTAAAAAAATTCTTCCTTTATTTTTATATTTTATCTTTTATCTTTTATTTATCCCTATGCTTCAATCAAAATTATTTTACAAGTCAAATAAAGACATTACTAAATCCGAAGAATTTTCAGGATTAGATTTTTTGCATAAAGGAGATTTTATTGAAAAATTAGCCTCTGGCGTTTATAGTTTTTTACCATTGGGCTGGCGTGTTTTAAGAAAAATTCAAAAAATAATTCGGGAAGAAATGGAAGCAATTAACGCTCAAGAAGTTTCTTTGCCAAGCTTGCAGCCAAAAACAATTTGGGAAGAGTCGGGACGTTGGAATAAAATGGAGCCGCCCTTATTCAAACTCAAAGATCAACATAATAAAGATTTTGCCTTAGGTCCTACGCACGAAGAAGTTATAACGGGATTGGTAAAAAAAAGAGTGCAATCGTATCGTGATTTGCCAATTTTTCTATTTCAAATTCAAACAAAATTTCGCAATGAAATACGCTCAACAGGCAGTTTATTAAGAACACGGGAATTTTTGATGAAAGATTTGTATAGTTTTCATGAAAATAAAGAAGATTTAAATGAATATTATAAGAGAGTGGAAGGCGCGTACAGAAAAATCTTTACACGGCTTAATCTTGATTTTATCCAAGTTAACGCTCTTTCAGGCAGTATCGGAGGAGAATCTTCACACGAATTTATGGTCCAATCTCCACTGGGGGAAGATAAAATATATTTTTGCGACCAATGCAAAACAGGATTTAGCGAAGAATATTTTTTAGCGAAGAATAAAGATAAAAAAAACATTTTATGCGAGAAATGCAATAAAAAACTTAAAACAAGATCAGTCATTGAATGCGCGCATATCTTTAATCTGGGAGAAAAGTATTCTTCCGCGTTCGGTCTAAATTTTTTGGATAGAAACGGGCAGACAAAACTGGTTTCAATGGGATGCTATGGCATTGGAATAGGAAGGATTATGGCGACTATTGCTTTAACGCATTCTGATAAAAATGGCCTTATTTGGCCCAAAGAAGTCAGTCCCTTTTTAGTTCATATTTTAAATCTAAACCTTAAAAACGAAAAAGCGATAGAAAAAATAGTTTATGAGATTGAAAGCGAGGGCATTGAAGTTCTCTATGACGATAGAGAAGATGTTTCCAGTGGCGAGAAATTAATAGAGGCAGATTTAATTGGCTGTCCCTTAAGAATTGTGGTAAGCAAGAGAACAATGGAAAAAGGCATGGTTGAAATTAAAAAAAGAGGAGAAGAAAATGTGGAGATGGTGAAATTGGAAGATGTTATAAAATATATTTATGATTATTGTTGACGGCAATAAAATAGCTAATGAGATTTTAGATAATCTTAAAAAAGAAGTTGAGAACATTAAAAGACCACTTTGCTTAGCGGTAGTTTTTCTTGGCGACAATAGGATTAGCGCTTCTTTTATTAAGAAGAAAGAAGAAGCGGCAAAAAAAATAGGCATAGATTTCAAGTTTTTTAATTTTTCAGTTAGTATTTCTAATCGCCAGCTTCGCCAATCCTTAGCCAAAATAGCTAAACGCCACGATATTCATGGCATTATTGTCCAATTACCCTTACCAGCCTCTCTTAATTGTCAATATATATTAGACGCTATTCTGCCAAGTAAAGATATAGATGTTTTGTCATCCCTTTCTCTGGGAAAATTTTACACAAATAAGCTCAAAATATTTCCACCAGTTGTTGCAGCCGTCTTGAAGGTTCTAGATCAATATGATATAAAGGTGAAAGCTCAACGGGTTGTTCTGATTGGTTCGGGTAAATTAACCGGCAAACCGCTTTTACTTTCATTGTTAAATCAACAGGCAACCGTATCTGTTCTCAATAAGTTTACGCCTTCTTTGGCTGATTATACAAAAAAGGCGGATATTTTAATATCAGGCGCAGGGCAAACAAATATTATTAATTACAATATTATCAAAAAAGGCGCGGTTGTTATTGACGCAGGAATGAGCATTGAAACTCTTCATAATGGCAAAAATGTGTTTAGAGGAGATATTGATCCTGCGGGAATTGAGAAAAAAGCAAGGATTTTTGTTCCTTCGTCAGGAGGACTTGGTCCAATTACCGTTGCTATGGTAATGAAAAATTTAGTGAAATTAAATCGTAATTCTATCTTCCATCAAGGTTCTGGCGAGGCCAGGTTCTTCTAATTCACTATTCATAATTCACCTCCATGTCTAAAATTTTAACAAAAGAAGGTTTTGACAAGCTTAACAATAAGCTTCAAAAATATTTTAAAAAAAGAGCTACCATTGCCAAAAAGATTGAAGAAGCAAAGGCATTAGGAGACTTATCAGAAAATGCTGATTACGCCAAATCTAAAGAAGAACAAGCGTTTAATGAAGGGAGAATTAGGGAGGCAGAAAACATTCTTTCCAATGCAGAGATAATCAAAACAGTTAATAATGGCAAGGTAGTTGGTATGAATTCTATAATTCACATCAAAGACAATCAAGGGAAAGAATATAAATATCATATCGTTGGCTCAGGCGAAGCGGATCCGACGATGGGTAAAATTTCTTATGAATCGCCCTTGGGGCGTTGCTTTTTAGGCAAGAAAATAAACGAAACTGTGGAAACAGAAACGCCTGGAGGAAAAAAGATTTATAAAATTATTAAGATAAGATAAGATAATGGTTAAATTGTTAAATGGCTAAATGGTTAATCATTAATCATTAATCATTAGAAATTGATTCGAAATTCGAAATTAGAAATTATATTTATGTCTTTAAAAGATATTCGCCAAAATAGAATTGATAAACTAACTAAACTTAAAAAGCTTGGTATTAATCCTTATTCTATGTATAGCGAGAAAACCGCGACGATTGAAGAAATACTCAGAAACAAAAAAGAAATTATGGAAAAGGGATCTGAGCTTGTTTTGGCAGGCAGAGTTAGAGGATTAAGGTCTCATGGCGGATCAGTTTTCTTGCACATTGAAGAAGATGGAAAACGTCTTCAATTGTTTCTTAGAAAAGACACATTGGGAGAAGACGCTTTTAAGTTATTTGGCGATATAGTTGACATAGGAGATTATATAGAAAGCAGAGGCAATCTTTTTTTCACTAAAACCAAGGAATTAACACTTGAGGTTAAAAATTGGCGTATTTTAAGCAAATCTTTACGACCGCTTCCTGATAAGTGGCGCGGACTGCAAGATGATGAAATAAAATACCGCAAACGTTATCTTGATTTAATAACTAATCCTGATTTAAGGAGGAAAATTCAGATTAGATCAAAGTTAATCAGTTGCTTGCGTGATTTTTTAGATAAGAACGATTTTATGGAAGTTGAAACGCCAATTTTGCAAAATCAGGCAGGAGGAGCTTTAGCGCGTCCTTTCAAAACTGAGCTTAATGCTTTAAACATTGAACTTTATTTGAGAATTGCTCCCGAGCTTTACCATAAAAGATTAATTATAGGTGGTCTTGATAAGATTTATGAAATTGGCAGATGTTTTCGCAATGAGGGTATTGATTCTTCTCATAATCCTGAGTTTACAGAACTTGAATTTTATTGGGCTTATTCTAACTATGAAAAACTTATGGATTTTACAGAAGATATGTTTCGCAAAATTCTTAAAGTTTTTCCTGAAGAAGATTTTTCAAAAAAGATTAGTAAATATCTTAATAATTCTTTATCACGGTTAGAATATCAAAATGTTTTGAAAGACATGGCGGGGATAGACTGCAATAAGACAAACAAGAAAGAACTTCAGGCGCTTCTTGCGAAAAAAGGATTAAAGAAAATTAAAGAAGGAGACAAATGGACATTGATTGACGAAGTTTTTAAGAAAATTTGTCTCAAAAAGATAGATTACCCCTTTTTCCTCATTCATCATCCTTTGCCTATTTCACCGTTAGCTAAGCGCGCAGAAAAAGATAATAATGTAGCAGCCCGTTTTCAGCTAATTATTGAAGGATTGGAGATAGTTAACGCTTATTCGGAATTAAATGACCCTTTAGAGCAGAAAGAAAGATTTGAAAAACAGAAAAAACGCGCCCAGGAAGGGGAAAAAGAAATTCATCCTTATGACAAAGATTTTATAGAAGCTCTTGAATACGGAATGCCGCCAACCGCGGGATGGGGAATGGGAATAGATAGATTAGCGGCATTATTGACAAATAGTTTAAGCATAAAAGAGGTTATTCTTTTTCCCTTAATGAGACCAAAGAAAAATTAAAACTTAAAATTCAAAATTCAAAATTAAGGAATAATTAATTTATGTTAGATATTAATTTTATCCGCGATAACCAAAAGCTTGTAGAAAAAATGCTTCAAAGAAGAGCCATCGGTTTTGATGTAGAAAACTTGTTAAAAATTGACGAGAAATGGAGAAATTTAACCCATGACATTGAAGAATTAAGAAAAGAAAAAAATAATATTAGCGCGACAGGAAAAGAAAAAGACCTTAAAAAAGCAAAATCCATTAAGGCCATTTTGTCAGAGAAAGAGCCGGAGCTTAAAAGAATCAAACTTGAATTAAACAAACTTCTCCTTTCTTTACCAAATATTCCTGACGCTGAAGTTCCTGATGGAGAAGGAGAAGAAGACAATCAAGTCATTCGCAAATGGGGCGAACCGCAAAAGTTTGATTTTCCTTTTAAAGATCACACAATTCTCGCCGAAGCGTTGGATATTATTGATCTAAAAAGAGGGGCAAAGGTTTCTGGTAGCGGATTTTACTATTTAAAAAACGAGGGCGCGCTTTTAGAAATGGCTCTTATGCATTTTGCCCTTGATAAGGCGCAAGAGAAGGGATTTCATTATTTAATTGTTCCCAGTTTAGTTAAAGAAGAGGCAATGGTAGGAACAGGATTTTTTCCGGCCGATGAAAATGAGGTCTATAAAATCAATAAAGATGAACTTTATTTAGCAGGGACGGCAGAAGTGGGATTGGCATCCTACCGCTCCAATGAAATTATTGATGAAAATAAACTACCCCTTTATTATGTGTCTTTTTCTACTTGTTTTAGGAGAGAGGCCGGCGCTTATGGAAAAACAGCAAAAGGCGTTTTTAGAGTGCATCAATTTAATAAGGTAGAGCTTTTTGTCATCTGTAAGCCCGATCAAGCCGAAGAAGAACATCAAAAACTTGTTCATTTAAGCGAAGAAATACTTCAGGATTTAAAATTACCATACGAAGTGGTAATAAACTGTTTAGGCGATCTTGGTTTTCCTAACAAGAAGCGCTATGACATTAATACATGGATGCCTTATTGGGATGGGTATCGCGAGACTCATTCTGCTTCAAATGATGGTGATTTTCAGGCGCGCCGTTTAAAAATACGCTATCGCACTAAAGAAGGCAAAATCCAATATTGCAACACTTTAAACAATACAGCATTGGCAAGTCCAAGAATTATGGTCGCAATCCTTGAGAATTATCAGCAAAAAGATGGGTCTGTCAAAATACCTGACATCTTGCATCCATACCTTCTCTTTAAGGAAATTCGCCGCTAATCATGAAAATCTTATATTCTGAAATTTTGCTTTTTTTCTTAATCATTACTCTTTGGTCAATTGAGACGAAGATTGTTTCAGATAATGTTATTTTTTTTAATGCTTCCTTAAGCGAGATTGCTGATGTTTTTAAGTTAACAGAAAATCAAACTGGAAAGATTTTTTCTGCTACCGCAATGAATAAAGAAAACCTCAATCAGGCAATGCTCCAAGAAAGAAAAACCGCAGAAAATTATTATCCAAGGCGCGATTGGTCCACCGAAGATTTTGACACGTCTGCTTCATCGGTCTTGGTTTACGACTTAAATAAAGAAAAAGTTCTATTTGAAAAAAAAATTACTCAAAATTTTCCTATCGCTAGCTTAACTAAATTAATGACAACTGTTATAGTTAGCGAGTATAAGGATTATTTTGAAGATTGGCTTTGTTTTAAAAAAGAAGATTTGTCTGTTGAAGGGCACGGAAATATTTTTCAGGAAAACGAAGAATATAGAGTAGAAGATCTGTTAGCTGCTTCCCTAATTAGCTCTAGCAATGAAGCTATTTCTTTATTGGTGCGGTCTTTAGAGCCCGTTTTAATAAAACAGGGGAAAGCTAAGAATTTTGTTGAATTAATGAACCTCCGAGCGGTCGAGATAGGTCTTTCTAACACGCATTTTTCTAATCCGATCGGCTTTGACGGTGACAATTTTTCCGATACTTGGGATTTGTTAAAAATAACGCACGCGCTTTTAGAGGATAATAATAAAATTTTTGAAAGTTCAGTTCTTAAAATTAAAACAATTTTTTCCCGTGCGGGCAGAGAGGTTAATCTTTATAACACCAATAAACTTTTAGAAAAAATTTCTAATGATATTTTAATAAGCAAAACAGGCCACACCGATTTGGCCCAGGGATGTATGTTGATTGTTAAAAATTTTTCTCAAGATCAAGTTGTTTTAATTATTTTAGGTTCATCAAATCGCGCGGCAGAAATGGAAAAATTAATTAATTGGGTAAATAAGGCGTATGTCTTTGAATGAAAAGCTATAAAACTTAGTAGTCATTAGAAATTATATCTTTCACATACCTTATGGACGATTTAACTCTACAAATTATTAGACTAATTATCACAGTAGTGGCGAGTTTTCTTGTAGCGCTTTTTTTTACTCCGCTTTTGGGAAATTTTTTGCGCCGCCATAAATTGGTTAAAAAAATTTCACGGAGCAATGTGCCAATTTTTATGCGGCTTCATAAAAAGAAAGAAGGCACGCCCACAATGGGAGGAATTTTAGTTTGGGGAACGGTTGTAATTGTTATGATAATTTTTAATTTAATCAGCAGATTGGGGCAAGGGACTTATTTAGAAAATATTAATTTTTTTTCTCGAGCAGAAACGCTCTTGCCTCTCGGGTCAATGTTAGTTTGCGCTTTTTTGGGAATGATTGATGATGTTCTTGGTATTTTAGGAATAGGCGTCAGGGGCGGGGGATTAAGGGTAAGAGAAAAAATTATTCTCTATACAATGGTAGCAAGTTTTGGCGCTTGGTGGTTTTATTATAAACTTGAATGGGACCTTATCAGCTTGCCTTTTTTAGGCAATTTTTATATTGGCCTTTGGTATCTTCCTGTTTTTATTTTCGTTATAGTGGCAACTACATTTTCAACAAACGAAACTGACGGGCTTGACGGATTAGCAAGCGGCGTGCTGATGATTGCCTTCATCGCCCTTGGCATAATTGCCTTTATTCAGGGAAGAATGGACTTGGCGGCCTTTTGCGGGGCAATTATCGGAGCGCTTTTGGCTTTTCTTTGGTACAATATTTATCCTGCCATGTTCTTTATGGGAGATACTGGTTCAATGGGCTTGGGCGTAACCTTGGGAATTATAGCTATGTTGACGAATACTGCCCTTCTTTTACCTTTCATTGCTTTTATTTTGGTTCTTGAATCTTCGTCTGTAATTTTGCAAGTGAGCTCCAAAAAGATATTTGGGCGGAAAATTTTTCTTTCCACTCCGATTCATCATCATTTTGAAGCAAAGGGATGGCACGAATCAAAAGTTACAATGAGATTTTGGATTTTGGCTGGAGTAATGGCTTCCATTGGGTTAATTATTTATCTTTTAGGTTATCACTAAAATGTTTGGTATTTTTGATTCAGGTGTTGGCGGACTAAGCGTTGTTACCCTGCTTAAAAAAAGGTTTACTGAGGCAGGCTTTATTTATTTAGGAGACACGGCTCATTTTCCTTATGGAGATAAAAGCAAAGAAAGTATCCAGGATTATGCTTATAAAAATACCCGTTTTTTGTTAAATCAAGGCGCAACAATCATTATCATCGCATGTCATACCGCGTCAGCTTTAGCGGCAGATTATTTAAGAAAAGAATTTCAAGGAATTCCAATCTATGATGTTATTACGCCAACAGTCAAAGAAGTTTTGCGCCTTAACCTTGATCGCATAGGAGTAATAGGGACAAGAGCGACTATCCAATCGGGTATTTATGAAAAAAAAATCAATTCTTGCGCAATCATTTCTCAACCTTGTCCTTTATTAGTATCATTAATAGAAGAAGGATGGGTTGATAGGCCCGAAACATTTTCTATTCTTAAACACTATCTCGCGCCCATTAAGAAACAGGAGGCAGAAGGACTTATTCTTTCATGTACTCACTATAGTCTTATCAGAAAACAGATTGAGAAGGTTTTGGGTTTGCAGATTAAACTAATTGATCCGGCAAAAATATTGGTTGATAGTTTAACTTTTAATAACGATCAATTAATTGGGAAGCAAAATAAAAAAGAAGAATTTTGGGTGACTGATTTTCCCCTAAGATTTCAGGAATTAAGTAAAATATTTTTAGGGAAAGAAATAATAGCTAGAAACGTGGAACAATAACTTAATTTCTAATTGGAAAAAAAGAACCTTGTTCATAAATTATGATTAAAAATTTTAAAAATTTAAAAGTTACTGTAATGGGATTAGGCCTTCACGGCGGGGGAGTGGGAAGCGCTGAGTTTTTGGCAAGACAAGGAGCAAAAGTTTTGGTGACGGACCTAAAATCTGCCCAAAAATTGAAACTTTCCCTAAATTATTTAAAAAAATACAAAAACATTCAATTCATTTTAGGCCAGCATAGAAGCGAAGATTTTAGCGAAACTGATTTAATCATTAAAAATCCGGCAATTGACCCTGATTCACGCTATTTAGATATTGCCAAGAAACACAATATTCCCATTGATACGGATATTGGTATTTTCTTTGAGGTTTGTCCTTGTCCGATCATAGGAATCACTGGCAGTAAAGGAAAGTCTACGACGGCTGTATTAGTTTACAAACTTCTTTCATCGCGCCTGGATAAAGTTTATTTAGCAGGCAATATTAGAATTTCCGCCTTAAGCGAGCTAAAAAAACTAAATAAAAAATCCCTTTGTGTTTTAGAGCTTTCTAGTTGGCAACTTGATGACATTGTTTCTCACAAAAAGAGTCCGTCAATAGCAGTAATTCTTAATCTCATTCCTGACCACCTTAATCGCTATAAAAATTTTCAGGCCTATGTTGATGCAAAAAAAAGCATTTTTCATTATCAGAAAAAAAAGGATTTTTTAATCTTGAATTATGACGATCGCATTGTCAAAAGTTTTGAAAATGAGGCCAGGAGCAAAGTTATCTTTTTCAGTAGGAATTCAAATAAAACAATTCCTGCGCAAAATCTCGGCGCCTATATAAAAAGAGGATCATTCTATTATAAAAACGAAGAGGAACCTATCATTAAAATCAATGACCTAAAACTTAAGGGAGAGCACAATCTTTACAATGTTTTGGCAGCTATCACTATTGCTAAGCTTTATCATTTGCCAAACAAGATCATCAGGAAAGTTATTAAAAATTTTTCAGCGCAGAAAGGCCGATTAGAATATATTGGCAGATTCTTATCAATTAAATTTTACAACGATACAACGGCAACTATTCCAGACGCAGTTATTGCGGCAATTAAAAGTTTTGGCAATAAAAAGAAAATTATTTTAATTGCGGGAGGCCAAGATAAAAATTTAAACTATAAAGATTTATCAGATGTGATAATCAAAGGAGTGAAGAAACTTATATTAATTAATGGAAATGCTTCAGAGAAACTATATCAAGAGATTAAAATATCCTTAGCGTCAAAAATAAAACTTGCGCGGTTGGTGGTGGGAAAAGATATAAATAATATGAAAGAAGCGGTAAAAATAGCGGTAAACGCGGCTAACAAAGGTGACATAGTATTGCTTTCTCCCGGCGCGGCGAGTTTTAATCTTTTTGAAAATGAATTTGATAGGGGGGAACAATTTATTGCAGCGATTAAAGAAATAACACAAACGCATGTTCCATGACTTCCAAGCATAAACCCGACAAAACCTTGTTTTTTCTAATACTTTTTTTAATATTTTGCGGCTTATTAATTCTTGCTAGCGCTTCTTTAGTTAAATCTCAAATGAAGGCCGGAGAAAATTACTATTATCTTAAGCATCAGTTTATTTTCGGAACATTAATAGGGCTTGGGTTGTTTTTTTCGGCCACTAAGTTTAAATACAGTTTTTGGAAAAAAATCTCCTTTCCTATATTCGTCCTGTCTTTATTAATTCTGATTCTACTTTTTTTACCTCGCTATGGAATGGAATCAAAAGGAGCAACCAGATGGCTGGGATTTGGAAATCTATCTTTTCAACCGTCGGAGTTTGCAAAATTAGGAGTTATTATTTATTTGTCAGCGTGGCTTTCTAAGAGAAAAAAACAAATTAATTCTCTTCCAAAAACAATCTTCCCCTTTTTGATGATAAATGCTTTTTTAGCCGTTCTGTTTCTTTTACAACCGGATATGGGCGGCCTTATGATTGTTTTAGGATGCAGCTATCTGCTTCTTTTCTTAGCGGGCGCAAAAAAAAGATATCTTGCTGTTATAGCAATCCTTGGCATTATCCTTTTTCTGTTTTTTACTTTTTTCTCTTCTTATCGCCTGCCGCGACTTAAATCTTTTTTGTCTCCCGGCGAAGATCCCTTAGCATCAGGATATCAAATTCGTCAAGCGTTGATTGGTATTGGTTCAGGAGGAATTTTGGGAAAAGGATATGGCCAAAGTTTTCAAAAAACAGGATATTTACCGGAAGTTATTGGAGATTCAATTTTTGTAGTTTTAATTGAAGAAATGGGATTAGTTGCGGGAGTTATTTTAGTTTTTTCTTATTTGGCCTTATTTTTCAGGGGGATGCGCATTGCCAAGAGAGCGCCTGATGATTTTGGTTTTTTGCTTGCTATCGGGATTAGTTCTTTAATTATTTATCAGGCATTTATCAATATTGCGGCTATTTCTGGGTTATCTCCCTTAACTGGCATGACATTGCCCTTAGTTAGCTATGGAGGGTCTTCTTATTTAGTCACTCTTTTGTCTCTTGGAATTTTGTTTAATATTTCTTGTTATACCAAAACAAGATCATAAAGAAAGAGTAAAGGAAATTTCATTTTAATTATTTCATAAAGGTAAAGCATATATGAAAAAGAAAATAGTTTTTGCTGGCGGGGGGACAGGTGGACACCTTTATCCAGTTATTTCTATAGCGAGAGAACTTGTAAAAAATAATCTAAACATAGGCACAGAGTTTTATTTTGCCCTGCCAAATAAAAAAAATTTTAACGTAATCAGAGAAGAAGGATTTATTCCTAAGAAGATTATAAGCGGCAAACTAAGGCGTTATTTTTCTTTTAAAAATTTAATCTCGCCTTTTCAAATTTTAATTGGCGCAATTCAGGCATTTATTTTTATATCTAAAGTTAAACCAAATTTGGTTTTTCTGAAAGGAGGGTATGGAGCATTACCTGTAGGGGCAATAGCTTTAATAAAAAGGATTCCCATTGTTCTTCATGAATCGGATGTGTCTCCCGGATTAATCACTAAAATTTTTAGCAGATGGGCAAAATTAACATTAATTTCATTCAAGGAAACCACAGATTATCTTTCATTATCTTCCGCGCGTCTATCAGGAAATCCTACCAGAGACTTTAAATGCAATGAAGGGGACAAAATTAAGGCAAAGCAAAAACTTAAAATTGATTCTAATAAAAAAGCAATTTTTATTTTAGGAGGATCTCAGGGTTCTGATGAGATAAACGAGTTAATTTTTAACTTAATTTCTGTTTTGGCAGTTAAATTTTCCCTTATTCATGTTATTGGTAAAAAGAATTTTCCTGAATTTAAGAAAAAAATTCAAGAAAAATACAATAATCATATTCAAGAGAATAATTCTAAAATTTCATTTCAAAATTATAAAGCATACCCTTTTATGGAAGAAAATGATTTAAAAACGGCCTATTGCGCTTCAGATATCATAATTTCTCGAGCAGGAGCAAGCGTGATCTTTGAAATTGCTCAAGTAGGCAAGCCGTCAGTTCTAATTCCTTTAATTGGTTCAGCATCGGACCATCAGAGAAAGAACGCCTATGCCTATATGAAGACAGGATCTTGTTTAGTGGTAGAAAAGCCAAACCTGAAGAAAAATATTTTTTTAAAAGATATTAATGACTTATTAAACAATGAAAAGAAATTAGCTCTTATGGCTGAATTCGCCCAAAAATTTGCCAAGCCCAATGCCGCCAAAGATATTGCAAATCTAATTTTAGGAGTGATGAATAATTCTTGATTTTTTTTGAAAAAGTGGAAAGATAGAAGATAAGAATTGACGAAGTTCTTTAAAAAAGGAGGTTAGCGATGTCGCGATTTACAAGAATTAACACTAAATGTGAACAAGACAAAACGTGTTCTTTGCTCATGGCAGTAAAAAAGATTAGGGTTAATCAAAGAGAAAAATCTCTCTTGACATGGGCAAGCCAAGCAATCCAGGACTGCACATCTCCAAGAACATATTTAACGGGCTATCGCAACAGCGCAAAAGGGCTTAAGCCAGAACAAAAATTAGCTTGGCGTTACGACAAAGAGCATAATCCCCATAAACCTTTAATCAATGGCCGTAATTTTACAGAAATTGTTTTAAGTTTAAAAAAACTTCCCAATGGCGCAGTTATAGCGATTGAATTTGCTCATATATCTTATCCTAAGGAAAAGAAAAGAATATCTGAGCCGATTACCAAGTTTGTTTTTTTGGGAAAAGTTATCATTCTAACTCCGGAGACTCAAAAAGGAAGGTGTGTTTATGGACTTGGCGCAGATTCCTTTTCTCAAGGAGAAATAAATTTGCTTCTAAAAAATTTAGGCATTCATGTTTTAGACCGTTCAAGCGATATCAATACTTTTTCCGATAAATTTCCTGTTATTGAAGGAATTACAAAACATGATATTTATTTCTTTGGAAAATGTATGTTGGACTGAAGATCAAAAGCCCTTATGTATCAACAGTAAGGGCTTTTTCGTTTTTTTATTAAGGTTCTTCTACTCCATATTTTATGATATAATAAATAAGTATTGAGAATGATTTTTGTATTTCAAACTTATGCCAATAAAACCTGATCAAAGCGAAAAAAAATTAATTAGAGTTAGAATAGCGCCCTCTCCCACAGGACTTTTTCACATTGGAACTGCGCGCGCAGCTCTTTTTAATTTTCTTTTTGCTAAAAAACATGAGGGAAGTTTTATTCTACGGATTGAAGATACAGACAAAAAACGTTCTCAAAGATATTTTGAGCAGGATATTATTGATGGCCTTGATTGGCTTGGCTTAAAGCGAGACGAGGGACCTGTTATTGGCGGTAAATATGGTCCTTATCGCCAATCAGAACGAATAGAGATTTATAAAAAATATCTCAAACAACTTCTTGAAGAAGATAAAGCATTTTACTGTTTTTGCAAAAAAAGCGAGACAGACTTGTTAATAACAAAAAGGAGCGTTCATTGGTGTAAGTGCGGTGATTTAAGCGATAAAGAAATTAAGGAAAAAATTAGCAATAGAGAAAGTTTTGTCATTCGCTTCAAAACTCCTCGGAAAAAAGAGATAGTTTTCAAAGATCTCATTCGGGGCAGGGTTAAATTTGATACGGAAATTATTGGTAATTTTTCTATTGCCAAAAATCTTGACGAACCTTTATATAATTTTGCGGCTGTAGTTGATGATTATGAAATGCGCATTAGTCATGTAATTAGAGGAGAAGACCACATATCAAATACTCCCAAACAGTTGCTATTGGCGCAAGCGCTTGGTTTTTCTTCTCCGAGCTACGCTCATTTAGCTCTAATTCTTGGACCTGACAAGACTAAGCTCTCTAAACGGCACAATACTGTTTCCCTTAAAGATTACAAAGAGAATGGTTATTTGTCGGAAGCAATGATTAACTTTATGGCGCTTTTAGGGTGGAACCCAGGCACAAACCAAGAAATATTTTCTCTATCTGAGCTTATTGAAAACTTCTCACTTAAAAGGGCGCAGTTATCAGGAGCTATTTTTGATCTGAATAAGTTAGAATGGATTAATGGTTATTACATTAGAAATTTTCCGGAGAAGAAGTATTTAGAAATGGCGCTGAAATACTTAAAGGGCCATAACGAAAACAAAGAATATCTTACTAAGGTTAGTATGGTCTCCCGCGGACGGCTTAAAAAGTTGAGCGATCTTGAGAGAGATACGAAATTTTTCTTTGATGAACCGCAATATGAACAAATCTTGCTTTGTTGGAAGCAAATGACGAAAGAAGACATTAAAGAAAGCTTAAAAGAAAGCCTTAAAACGTTTAATGATTTGGGTGATATTCAATTTAAAAAAGATAATTTAGAATTAATTTTATTGAAGAAAGCCCAAGAATTTAACAAAGACCGCGGCTGTCTTTTGTGGCCATTGAGAGTTGCTCTTACGGGACTTAATGCCTCTCCCAGTCCTTTTGATGTGGCGGCGATTTTAGGCAAAAAAGAAAGCATAAAAAGGATTAAAAAAGCAATTAGCAAAGCGAATAATGAGTAATTCATCATTTATAAATGCGTTTTTCTTTTTTTAAAATTTTGACGATATTTTTAACAGTAATTTCTTTTAATTATTGTTTTTTGTTGAGTAGCAGGGCAATTACTTTGGACGAGATTCAGGAAGAAATGGCTAATATAGAAAAAGAAACAGAAAGATTAGAGAATAAATCGCGCGTCTATCAAGAAAATATTAATGAACAAAATAAAGCCATCAATTCATTGGCTAATAAAATTAGCATTCTTAATAGTAGCATTGCAAAGTTAGAGAATGATGTTTATCTGACTTCTCAAGAAATCAAACTTAAGAACCTCTTAATTCAAAGCTTAGAAATAGAGATTGATAAAACCTTTTTAAACATAAATGAGAAAAAAAATATTTTGACTGGTATGATTCGCATTATCAATGATTTTGATAAAAAGAGCTTGATAGAAATCTTCTTTGAAGACAAGCAATTCTCTGAATTTTTCAGCCAAACGCAATATATTAACCTTGTTCATAAAGGCCTCAACGAATCATTAGCGGAAGTCAAGAATCTAAAAAATGCGCTTGAAGATAAAAAAACAGCTTCAAAAAAAGAGAAACAACAATTAGAAGAACTCAAACAAAGAACAACCGTTCAAGAATATGCTCTTAGTCAAGATCGTTCTTCTCAAAGAGAATTACTTAACGCAACAAAAGGAGAAGAAGAGAAATATCAAAAATTATTTTCCATTACGCTACAAGAAAAAGCCAAACTTCTCAAAGAAATGGCTGAGCTTGAAAAAGAAGTAGAAAGACGCAAAAATTTTCTTTATTATAGCGAAATTGGAAAAATTCCTCCAGCAGGTGTGAAAATTTTTCGTTGGCCGGAGGATCATACAATTTTGACACAAGGGTATGGTATGACCGACTTCGCGCGGAGTGGCGCTTATGGAGGAGCGGGACATAATGGTATTGATATGTCGGCTGGACTTGGGTCGCCCGTAAAAGCGGCAGCTGATGGGGAAGTGTTAATTTTAGGGCATAATAAGGGTTGGGGAAACTGGATAACGCTTAAACATAAAAATGGGATGGTAACTCTTTATGCTCACATGATAAAGCCCAGTTTTCTCAAAGTAGGGGAAGGTGTGGATGCCGGGGATGTTATTGGCTATGAAGGTTCAACTGGTTTTTCTACGGGTTCGCATTTGCATTTTAGCGTTTATTATAAATTTTTTACTTATTTAAAAAATGACCAAGTTTATTTCAATTATTTTGACGGAACTTTAAATCCGCTTAACTATCTTTAATAAATGCGGTATGTTATTCCGAAGAGAGAAATATGTTGGAGGCTGAGCCTCCAATATATGTCAGCTGTCTTTTTAATTTCAACAAATATTTAACGGAGCGCTAAACATTATGCGACATAAAAAAAGAGTATTGGTCCTTTTTGGAGGGAAATCGGCTGAACATAAAGTTAGCATTCAATCAGCTTCTTCAATTATTTCCGCCCTTAATAAGAAAAAATACGATATTATTCCCGTTGCTATTAACCAATTTGGCAAATGGCTTAACATTGAAGATTCAAAAAAACTTTTGCCGGCTTTAATTAGAAAAGAAATAATAACAAAAGAACTTGTTAGGAAGAATGAATGTATTGATGTTGTCTTTCCTGTTCTTCACGGTCATTACGGCGAAGATGGCGCGATGCAAGGCATGCTTGAGATTTTAAATGTTCCCTATGTAGGCGCGGGGGTTTTGCCCTCGGCTATTGGGATGGACAAGGGAATTCAAAAAATAATTTTTGAAAAATCTGGAATTTTAATTGTTCCTTGGCTTTCTTTTAAAAAAGAAAAATGGGAAAAGGAGAAAAAAAATTTAATTGAAAAGATTGAAAAAAAACTTTCTTATCCTATATTTGTTAAACCCATTAATCTTGGTTCAAGCATTGGTATTAGCAGGGCGCGCAATCACGAAGAACTAACAAAGGGAATTTCTCTTGCTTTTTATTATAGCAGGGAAGTAATCATTGAACAGGGAATAGATGCAAGGGAAATTGAATGTTCGGTTTTAGGAAATGATAATCCCAAATCGTCAGTACCCGGAGAGATTATTGCTTCTCGCGAATTTTATAACTATGAGGCCAAATATATTGATAATAAATCTGAATTAATTATTCCAGCCAAACTTTCCAAAATAAAAACAAAACAGATACAACATACGGCCATTACAGCTTTTAAAGCCATTAAAGCTTCGGGAATGGCGCGAGTTGATTTTCTTTTGGATAAAACAACAAAAAAACTTTATCTAAACGAGATAAATACAATTCCTGGATTTACCAAGATTAGTATGTATCCGAAACTGTGGCAAGCATCGGGAGTAGGGTATAGTGAACTTTTAGATCAATTAATTAATTTAGCATTTAATAAATATTACGGAGAAGAGGGCAAAAGCGCGCAAAAGCCAACCTTAAAATTATGCGACATAGGTAAGAGGTAAGAGTAGAATGGAAGAGAATTAACTATTTTTAAAAAATATAAAGAAAAAGATTTTTATCCAAAAATTTTTTCGCTTTTTTTATTCCCTCTATACCCTATTTTTTACCTTTTTTCTCTTTCGTTAGAAAAATGAATTTTTAATCCTTTCTTTTTTTAAAATGCAACGAATATAAGAATAATTTGATATATGTAGAGAACGAACAGTAGAAAGAGACATATACTATCAAACGGATAATAAAAATGCGCGAGAAACGATTCTCGCGCGTTGTTTTTTTGAAGGTTTTTATTTAAAAGGAGAAGGTAAGTAGTTCGCGATTAAAAACTTAAAGATGTCGCATAAGCTACAATGTGCGTCGTTCAATCTTTCACGCTTTCTTTTTTTTACTGCTATCACCTCCTTATCTATCCTTTTGCCATGAAATGAGGATTAAAAAATCTCTTTAAGGCAAAAAACCGTACGGGTTTTAATTTTAATTCTTTATAAATTGCATTCGTTGCGCTTTTCGCCCAAGGTGTCAGAGTTTTATAGTTTTTGAGTACTTGATTTAGGGTCACGAATCGCATAATTCTTCTATTAGGACTAAAAGGAGACATTTTATGAGGCACTCCGTCGCTAACAAAGAACTCTTCTCTACTTTTTAAATGAGAGAGAAGATATCCTTCTCTTAAAAAAATCAGATGGTTATTGCGTAATGTATAAATTCCTGGCTTAATTTCTTTTTCATTCTTCACCCATCTGCCTTCTTTGTTATGCAGTATCAGCTGAGCGCCAATTTTAGGAGATTTCATTTGAGCAACAATATCGCCAAAGATATGTCGCATAATATTATGTTGCTGTGGATTTAATTTGAGAAATGATAAAAAATGTAAAGCAGCTATAGGGATTTCTTCGTTTTTTGTTTGGATCATTGTGAGAACAGGAAATGAACCAAGTAGCCTAGGATTGCATTCTCCAATATAGAACTCTTGCGTGGATTTGTCTTGAATAAAATCCAACCCAAAAATTCCTTTGTATCCCTGAGATTTTAAATATTCTCCTATATCAATTGTAGCGTTATAAATTTTTTGAAGCGTCTTTTCGTCAAATTTATCACGAGAAAATGTCCAATCATGTCCACACCAAAGACCATTGCCTGTTTTAATTTTTAAATTATAACATGCTTCTTGGTCTAAAACTTGATATTGAGGGTAGGTGTAAGCTATCCCCCAAGGAGTGACGCAGCCGGTAATGCTGGGAGACGGGCCCTTAATATATTTTAAGACAAGCGTGTTATCTTCTAAGTTAGGTAAAATTTGTTTAGCTTCTTTTTTACTATTAATAAAAAAAGTGCCTCTTCCCCCTCCTCTGGTAGGATGTTGGATCACCATTGGCAGGCCATATTTCTTTTCTAACTTAGCAAAGTCTTTAACGAGAATGCCGGGACTTTTAATAACTTCTCCAGGAGGAACAGGTAAATTTAATTTTTGTAGGATATTTCTAAAATAAATTTTGTTTTCAAAAAGTTTTTTGCCAAATTTATATGAATTAGCGCAAAGAATCCATTTATTTTCTCTAACAATTTTTTGCATTGAAACAAATGGCTTGTAAACAAAAAAAACAGGCTGTTTATGCTTAAATCTTTGAATGTATTTTTGAGTTTTTAGATCCTTCATTAGGGTATTAGAATTGCGCGGCGCGTTAATATGCTTGGATTTAAGATTTTTCTCAAGAGAAAAAATTTCAACATCTTCTTCAATAAACTTATTCTCCAAAGGGTCTCTAAGACTAATAATTCTATAGTGAGGAATAAAACTTTCCGGACCCAGACGATTAAAAGCATTAACTCCCAAACCAAAAAAAACATAGCGATCTTCAAGATTTTGAAATATAGACTTAATAATGCTCAACAACTCTTTGTCTTTATTATTATATAATCTCATTTTTTTACTCTTCCGTCAAAAATTAATGTTTTTATTCTTTATTAGTGCCTCAATTCCAGGAAGTTTTTCTCCCGCTAAAAATTTAAGAAGAGATCCTCCGCCAGTTGAAATGAAATCTATTTTTTGGGAAACTTTATGTTGATGGACTAAAACAATGGACTCTCCTCCCCCAATAACTTTATAAGCACTCTTATTTTTGATAATCGCTTCTAAAATTTCATCGGTGCCATGTTTAAATTTTTTTACTTCAGTATATCCCATAGGACCGTTCCAAATAATCATTTTTGCTTTTTCAATAATAGTTTTAAAAAGCAAGATTGTGTCAGGACCTATATCTAAGATCATATTTTCTTTTCCTACATTGCCAACGGGCCTGAGCGCAACAGGGCTTTTTCCATCTTTAGTTGGAGACGCAATTACATCTACGGGAAGATGAAGATTAATATTAGTAATTTCAAGTCCGTTTATTGATTTAGCAGTTTCTTTGTCTATTATTGATTTTCCCACAGCAATACCTTGAGCAGCTAATATAGTATTGGCCAAAACTCCCCCGACCAAAACCCCGTCCGCCTTAGAAAGAAATACTTGAATAAGCTTCGTTTTAGTTTTAGCTTTAGCTCCGCCCATAACAAAAATTAGGGGTTTGCGCGGGTTCTTTTTAATATTGTTAAGCGCCTTAACTTCTTTTTGTAGCAAGAAGCCTGCTGCTGATGGCAATATTTTAGCAATAAGAGTAATAGAAGTTTCTTTGCGATGCGCGCTAGCGAAAGCATCATTAATAAAAACATCTGCCAAATTACTCAGTTTTTCGGCGAATACCTGACTTAGCGCTTGTTCTCCAGGATGAAAGCGAATATTTTCTAACATTAAGATATCACCTGCTTGCATATTTCGAAGAACCCCCCCGACGTAATGTCGTGGGGAATCTTGACGGGAAGCTGGCATAAAGTAAACTATTTGAGTAATTCTTTTTAACTCTTGGTCGTAAGAAGAAGCTTGATTATTATAAATAATTAATTTTCTTTTCAATGATTTAGCCAAAAATCGCGCAATAGGTTCAATTCTTAATTCTTCTACCACTTTTCCATCGGGTCTGCCCAAATGGCACACAATAATAATCTTACTCTTTTTATTTACTAAATACCTTATTGTTTTGAATGTTGCTTTAATGCGCCAAAAGCTATATTTATTGATTGTTTTGCCTGTCAAAGGCACATTATAATCAGTTCTAAGCAAGACTGTCTTGGCCTCTAAATTAAGATTAGTTATTTTTTTTAACATATTAAACAAATTGACGAATAATAGCTGAGAATTCTTTAATTATTAAGCTTTTTGCTCCCACCAATGCTCCGTCAAAGCCAATATCAATTGTAAGTTCTTTGATGTTTTGGGCATTAATGCTTCCTCCGTAAAGTAATTTTTTGTCTTGTCCCAAAACTTGTTCAAATGCCTCTTTAATTTGAAGAAGCTTGTCTTTGGGAGGCACTTCTCCGCCTTGAGTGCTAATGGCTTCAGTGGGCTCATAAACAAAAATAATCTGGTTAAGCTTATCTTTGACATTACTAACCAAAAAATTTAATTCAGCGATAACCTCTTCTGGTGTTTTGGAATGAAGACACAAAATGGGTATCAGTTCATTTTTTAGCGCAATTTCCAGTTTTTTCTTAACCATTTCTTCATTTTCATTAAAGTATATTTGTCTTTCAGAATGTCCAATAAGAATATATTTACATCCCAAATCTTTAATCATAGCAGGAGATATTTCTCCCGTATAAGCTCCTTCATTTTGCCAAAAAATATTTTGAGCGCCTAATTCAAATAATCCAGAATTTTGACTCAAAATATCTTTAGAAACCTTTAGCCATGTGAACGGAGGAAGGAGGACGATGCTGATCTTTTCTTTATTCACGGATTTAACGGCCGGAATTATGCCCTCTATTAAGTTTTTTGCCTCTTTTTCGGAGCGGGGGTTCATCTTCCAGTTGGCGATTATATAAAATTTATTCATATTATTCCGTCAAAAATTAATATTTTTCTAATTCTATAAAATACAAAATTTCAAGTTATTTTGTTTCCTTATTTTATCTTATTTAACTGAAAATATAAATACCATTTACTGTTAATAATGTTACTATAATTCCGGCAATGAGTACTCCTAAAGTGATTAAAGGAAAAGATCTTCTTAAGGGAACGCCGAAAACATAAGAAGCCAAAGCTCCTGTCCACGCGCCAGTGAATGGCAAAGGAATGGCCACAATAATTATCAATGCTAAATCTTGCCATTTTGTAAATTTGGCCTTATGGCGTTTTCTCGTTTTTTCAAAAACCCAATCAACAATTTTTCTTAAAAAAGCTACACGATTAATAATATCTTCTATAAAGTAATTGAGCGTAATGAGCAACAAGAAAGCTACTAAAATATTACCAAAAATGCTAATAAAAACGGCTTCAGGCAAACTAAATTTATAATATAATAAAGCCAAAGGAATGGCGCCCCTAAGCTCAGACAAGGGGCTCATTGATAATAAAAAAACAATTAGATGTGGCATTTACAAAATAAAAGATAAAAAATAAAAGATAAAAAAGAACAAAATATAAACAGATCTTCTGATTTCTGCTCTTCCCTGCCTGTCGGCAGGCAGGCTTGATAAAAAATGGAAATTAATCTTGTTTATTTATCGTTCCTTACATTCCCCTTGTTTTGTTTTCAAATATTGCTCTAGTATAAGAACCCCCGACGATATGTCGGGGAACCTTGATAAAAACATAGAGACTAATCCTGTTTATTTATTGTTTCCTTCTTATTTGTATCTTTTTTAGAATTTAAATACTGTTCTAGTATAAAACAGGCAGCGCGAGAGTCAATATATTTTTGCTGTTTTTTTGCATAAGAAAAAGTTTTTGCTAATTTTGTGGTGAAAATTTCACTCGAAAACTCAACAGGGACAAAAATCTTATTTTTTAATTGTTCGGCAAAATTTTTGGTAATGACAAGTCGTTCATTTGTCGTCATTTTTAGCGGTTTAGGCAATCCTACTACGACTTTTGTTATCTTATTTTTTTCTATAAGCGCTTTAATTTGTTCAATTGCTTTTTCTTTTGATTCATTAATAATAACATCAAGTGGTTTAATCCACCCATCTTGCGCAATTGCTATGCCTATTCTTTTGTCTCCATAATCAATGGCTAAAATTGCCATATCAATTTATGAATATTGAGTTAAAATTTCGCATCCATTTTCAGTTATTGCTATAGTATGCTCAAAGTGTGCCGAAAGAGAGCCGTCCTTTGTTTCGTACGAAAAACCATCTTTGCCTTTTTTAATCCTATCGCTTCCCAGAGACGCCATGGGTTCAATTGCCAAAGTCATTCCCTGTTTTAAAAGTGGACCTAATTCATGCGAGCTATAATTAAGAACGCAGGGTTCTTCATGAAGGTCCTTGCCAACACCATGTCCGGTCAATTCTTTTATGACAGAGAAACCCTGTTCTTCAATAGTTTTCTCTATAATGGCGCTGATTGTCCCTAATCTGGTATCTGGCCGTATATTCTTTATGGCCAAATCAAGCGCTTTTTTAGTAGCGCTTAGCAACCTTAAAACCTCTTTGCTTACAGGAGGGGTTGCAAAAGAAATAGCGGCATCGGAATGAAACCCATTTTTATAAAAACCCAAATCTAAACTGACCAAATCCCCTTCTCTGATAACCTTATCTTTCCTTGGAAGAGCGTGAACTATCTCTTCGTTAATAGAAAAACATAGAGATGCGGGATAGCCGCTAAATCCTTTGAAAGAAGGCGTACCGCCATGTTCTTTAATTAATTTATTAGCAAGATTTTCTAATGTTTTTCCCGAAATACCGGGTTTGGCTATTTTTTTTAGTTCTTTTAAAATTAACGCAAGAACATGTCCATTATGTCGCATAATATCAATTTCTTTGGGGGTTTTGATTTTAATTTTCATAGAAACTCCAGTTTAACATTGATTTCTCCTACTATCAATACTGAAGAAGGCCAATATGGGGAAGTCCGACTTCCCCAAAATAAATTTGTTATTTATAAAAAAAAGGATTCAGAGTTATTTTTCTGAGCCCTATTTCTAATTTTTTAGAAAAACTCTTCACTTCACTCAAGTTAGATTAATTTCTTCACAATATCTTGATAAACATCTTCAATTGACTGTTCTCCATTGATATCAATAACTAGCCCTTGTTTTCTTAAGTATTTAATAGTAGGAAGGGTTTCTTTTTCATAAACCCTTAAACGATTTTCAACAATATTTTTTTGATCCATTTCCCTTTTGCCCAATTCACCGCCACAATAAGGGCATTTATCAATCTTTCCAATTAATTCGGGATTGATTGGTTTTAAGCATTTTTGACAAACAATTCTTTTTAAATTTCTCTTCAATGTTTCCTCGGAAGAAATGTTAATAAAAAAAACCTTGACTTTATTCTTGCCAAGGATTTTATTGAATAATTTAATTGAGCCTTTTGCTTCGTCAATGGTGCGAGCGGCGCCGTCAAGGATAAGGCCTTGACTAACAAATACCTTCCCGAGCTTTTTAATTTCAGCCCCTATCCACATGGCAATAACCTTGCCATCAGTTAACCTTCCTTCTCTATAACCTCGTTTGCTTTCAATGACATCGGGATCATTGGGGGCGCTTTCAAATTTTTCTCTAATAACTTGACTTAAATGAATAATATTTAGATTAAGCCGTTCAGAAAGCAATTCGGCTTGAGTTCCTTTTCCGGAACCGGGGGGACCAACCAAAATAATAATTTGATTAAGCGATTTCATATTTAAAAGGTTTCGTAATCTCTCATAACAAGCTGGGCATTAACTTGTTTCATAGTTTCCAAGACGACAGAAACGACAATTAAGAGAGCTGTGCCACCAATCATAAATTCAAAAGTAGAAACTTTTGTTAATCCCTGGACTATCATGGGTAGAATTGCGATTAATCCAAGAAATATTGCTCCCACAAGGGTAATGCGATTTAAAATGTATGCTATATAATGTGATGTATTATCTCCGGGGCGTATTCCCGGAACAAATCCACCGCTTTTTTGAAGATTCTCGGCAACATTTTTTGGGTCAAAGGTGACTGCAGTATAAAAATAAGTAAAAGCAACTACCAAAATAAAATATGTCATTGTATAAAAAACCTTATTTTGAAAGATGCCGTTAAGAGAAGCGGCAAAATGCACTAATGTTGGATTTGATGCTCCTGAAAGAAAAGTAGCGATCATGCCAGGAAGAAGCAAAACCGAAATAGCAAAAATAATAGGGATAACTCCTGCTTGATTAATTCTTAAAGGAAGAAAGGTGTTTGCTCCGCCGTACATACGGTGTCCCCTTATTCTTTTTGCGTAAGATATAGGGATATTTTTTTGACCTTCTGTAATAAAAACAACACTAGAGATAACAATTAACGAAATAGTGATAAAAAGAACATAAGAGAAAACAGCTGTTGAGTCCCATGTCGTTATAGTTTGACCTATCTGAAGAGGCACCCTTCCGACAATGCCGGCGAAAATAAGTAAAGAAACGCCATTACCAATGCCTTTCTGCGTTATTAATTCTCCTAGCCACATTAACAGAAGCGCTCCAGCAGTAATAGTTATAATATTGGTAAAGAGATCTAAGGAGGAAAGATTTCCAATAACTTCTTGTTTTTGAAGAAGATTAAGGAAACCAAAGGCCTGAACCATAGCCAATGGCACAGTCGCAATTCTGGCATATTGATTGAATTTTTCTCTTCCTTCATCTCCTGCTTCCTGATAGATTTCTTTAAGGCGGGGAAAAATCATTGTTAGCAACTGCATAATAATAGTAGCAGTAATGAAAGGGCCTAACCCCAACATAGCGATAGACATTCGGCTCATCGCTCCTCCTGTAAAAACATTAATCATGCCAAAAAATTGATTACCCGAAAAAAAACTTTGAAGCTTTTCTGCGTCAATGCCTGGGATAGGAATAGCTGCAATCAACCTAGAAATGGCCAATATAGCCAAAACAAAGAAAATCTTTTTTCTTAAATCTTTAATGCGGAAAATACGAAAAATTTTTTCAAACATGGAATATAATTTCTAATTTCTAATTTCTAATCAAATCCCAATGATTTAATTTCTAATTAAATATTCACTCCTTAAAAAATTTAAAAAATTAATCCTTCTTTTCTAGCGGCTTCAGCCAATGCTTTGATACGGCCGTGATATTTGTAACCGCTTCTATCAAAAACAATTTTCTTAATATTTTTTTCTTGAGCCCTTTTTGCAATTAATTTTCCAATCTCTGCAGCGATCTCAGTTTTGGTGTTTTTTTTCTTCAGTGATTTTAACTTTAAGCTTGTAGCCGAAACAAGAATTTTGCCCTCTTCGTCATTAATAATCTGAGCAGATATTTGTTTAAGGCTGCGAAAAACTACAAGACGGGGCCAATGCGCCAAAGTTTGCATTTTTCTATGAATCCTTTGTTTTCTGAAAGATTTTTTTTGGTTAATATTTTTTTTCATAATGTTAGAATCCTGATCCCACTACTTTTTTACCTTCTTTTCGTCGTATAACCTCATCTTTATATTTTATTCCTTTTCCTTTGTATGGTTCAGGCGGTCTTAGTTTTCTTATTTTAGCAGCTACTTGGCCAACAAGTTCCTTGTCAATGCCACTAATTGTAATTGAATTTTTTTCAGTCTTAAAATCAATTCCTTCAGGCGCCTTAATGTTGACCGGATGAGAGAAACCCAAAGCAAGATTAAGCATGTCCCCTTCCACTACGGCCTTATAACCAACGCCTTTATATTCAAGTTCTTTGCTAAAACCGTCTTTTACACCGATCACCATATTATTGATAAGCGAGCGCCATGTTCCCCAAAGAGCTTTAATTTGCTTATCAGACGAGAGCGGTTTAACGGTCAAGACATTCTCCCGAAAATTAAATTCAAGATTTTTAGGTAAAAATTTTTCAAGAGTTCCTTTAGGTCCCACGATTTTTATCTTATTTTGATCCAGTTCAACTTTAATATCCTCGGGAATTATGACTGGTTGTTTGCCAATTTTTGACATATATATTTATTTAATTTCGCAAATAACTTCTCCTCCCACTTGTTTCTTTTTAGCATCTCTTGCGGTTAAAATACCTTGAGGAGTGGAAAGAATAATAACGCCGTATTTCAAAACCCTAATATCCTGATATTTAAGATAAACTCTTCTACCTAAGCGACTAATACGTTTTACCTCTGTAATCGCAGGCTGATTGTTAATGTAACTTAATTTTAACACCAATTGTTCGTGTTTGTCCGCCTTGCTTTTTCTTTCAAAATTTTCAATATACTTTTCTTCTTTCAAAACACGAACTATTTCTGTTAATATTTTTGACGCAGGAAAAGAACAGGTCTCTTTATGCGCCATCAAGGCATTTTTTATAATAATTAAAGCGTTGCTTATTGGATCCATGATATTAATTTAATTTTTAATTTCTAATTTCTAAAATTTGGTCATTTAGTAATTAGTTATTTAGTAATTAGTCATTATTGATTTACCAGCTTGATTTTCTAACACCAGGAATTTCTCCCCTATTAGCTAATTCACGAAAACATATCCGACAAAGACCGAATTTTCCGATATAACCTCTATTTCTGCCACAGCGAAAACATCGTCTTATTGTTCGTGTAGAAAACTTAGGTTTTTTATTTGCTTTTACGATAAGCGCGGTACGTGCCATAATTTTAATTGTTTTCTTTAAAAATTAATCCTAATTTTTTTAATAATAACAGCGCCTCGTTGCCAGTTTTTGCTTTTGTTACAAAAGTTATTTCTAAGCCGAAATTATATTCTATTTTCTTCTGATGGCTTAATTCAGGAAAGGCAGTAACATCTTTTAGGCCAATTGTCAGATTATGGTTTTGATCAATTGATTTTAGCGATAATCCTTGAAAATTACGCATCCTTGGTAAGATAACCTTAACTAATCGTTCGGTAAAATCGTACATTCTTTTGCCCCGCAATGTTATTTTAACGCCAACAGGAGCTCCTTCTCTAAGCTTAAATCCTGAAATTGCCTGGCGCGCTTTGACGATAATTGGCTTCTGTCCGCCTATGAGGGCCATATCTCCAACAATGCGTTCTAAAAATTTAGATTCTTGTGATACAATTTTCCCTACTCCGGTATTGAGGACAATTTTTTGAAGACAAGGAACAGCTTGCGGATTAGCAATTTTCAGGTCCTTTTGGAGGGCAGGAACAATTTCTTTTTTAAAAATTTTTTCTGAATGAGACATAATACTTAATATTTAATCAATAACAGCATCGCACTTTTTACAGATTCTAATTTTTCTATTTTTTTCTTTTCTGAAGCCAATGCGTGTTGGCTTTTTACATTTAGGACAGATAATTTTAACATTTGAAACATCAATAGGACTCGGAACTCTAAGTTTTTGCCCTTTTTCTCCTGATTTTCGGGGTTTAACATGGCGGGTCATTAAATTCAAACCCTCAATAATCAACTTATTGTTTTTGGGCAATGCTTTCAAAACTTGACCACTCTTTGCGCGATCCTTGCCTCTAATAATTAAGACCTTGTCATCTTTTTTAATTTTCATAAGAGTAATGACATTAAATGACATCTTGAGCCAGAGAAATAATCTTGGCAAATCCTCTTTCTCTCAATTCGCGCGGTATTGGACCGAATATGCGCGTTCCTTTAGGTTCTTTACCGTCAAGAATAACAACCGCATTTTCATTAAACTTGAGATAACTACCGTCAATGCGCCTAAAAGGGCTTCTTTGTCTTACTACGACGGCCTTAACAACCTCTCCTTTTTTAACGCTTTTTCTCGGCTCAGCAAGCTTGACTGAAACTACAATAATATCTCCAATTCGAGCGTATCTTCTTCTTGAGCCACCCAGCACTTTAATACACTGAATGGTTTTCGCTCCAGTATTGTCAGCAACGTTTAATTTTGAGCCTGATTGAATCATATATCTTATTTATTCTTTCAATTAATATTGTAGATGGAATTAAACTTTCACATCCTTAGGCTTGCTTTTTGAATTATCATTAGTAACCAGACGCTTAATCATCCAACATTTTCTTTTGCTCAAGGGCCTCATGGATTCAATAACAACTTCATTGCCTGTCTTAAATTGATTATTAATATTATGCGCAAGATATTTCTTAGATTTTTTATAACGCTTTTTATAAATGGGATGTTTTTTAAAAACAGTAACCTTAATTACAGCTGTTTCGTTCATTTTGTCAGAAACAATCTTGCCTTTAAGCTGTTTGTGTAATTTATTTTCTATTTGCTTTTTTTGTTTCATATATATCATTAAAAATTTCAGCTTTTTGAGACAACATCTGTCAATTTAGGAGTAGTTTTTATCTCTCCTTTACTATCTTCTTGAATGATTGTTAAGAGGCGAGCAATTTGTTTCTTAGCTTTTTTAATTTGATGAACCTTTTTCAACCTGCCCGTTTCTTTTTCAAAGTTTAGATTAATCAGCTTTTCATAAAGTTGATCAAGCTCTTTCTTATTTTCCTGAGTATTTTTTTGGCGAATTTTTTGAGCCTCTTTCATCTTTTTATTTAATTAATCAATCTTACAAATTTAGTCTTTAAAGGAAGTTTGTAAGAAGCCTTTTTCAAGCTTTCTTGAGCCAATTGTTCGCTCACGCCGTCAATCTCAAAAAGCATAGTTCCCGGCTTAACAATGGCAACAAAATGATCAACATCTCCCTTACCGGCCCCCATAGGCACTTCTGTCCCTTTGCTGGTTATGGGTTTGTCAGGGAAAATTCTTATCCAAATTTTTCCTTCCTTTTTAAGATGGCGCGTTATTGTTCGTCTTGCTGATTCAATTTGTCTTGACGATATACGGCAAATAGCAAGGGCCTTTAATCCGAATTTTCCAAAACTTATCTTATTGGCGCGATAAGCCTTGCCTTTATATGATCCTTTTTGCCATTTTCGATGTTTTACTTTTTTTGGTAACAGCATTGAATAAAATTAGAAACTAATATTTTGACTTTTTTCCTTGTGTATCCATACTTTAATCCCAATGGTGCCGTAGGTGGTGAAAGCAACTTCTTGAGCGAAATCAATTTTAGCGCTCAAAGTTTGAAGAGGTATTTTACCCTTACTTAACCATTCGCAGCGAGCGATTTCTGCTCCATTCAAGCGGCCAGCTAATCTTATTTTTACACCCTTCAACTCTTTATCTAAAATAATTTTTTCAAGCGTTTTTTTCATAACGCGCCTATAGGGAAAACGCTTTTCAAGCTGTTCAGCTATACTTCTTGCTACTAATTGAGAGTGGGTGTCTGGTTTTCTTACCTCTTCAATATCAATTTTTATTGATTTTTTTGAAGAAAAAGGCTTATTTATATTTTTTTCTGAAAAAACAAGATTACCTATGTCTTTCTTTGAAAAAACAAGCTCGCCAATTTCTTTTTTCAGCTTATCTATATCTCTGCCGCTTTTGCCGATAATTAAACCTGGTCTGGCGCTGTGAATAACAATGTTAACTTGTTGAGGAGAACGTTTAATTTCAACTCTCTCAACAGCAGCATTTTTGAGAGCGTTCTTAAGATAGGAACGAATTAATAAGTCTTCTCTTAGATTGTTTTTATATTCCCTAAGTCCGCCCTTGTTAATTTTACTGAACCAGTGGCCTAGCCATTCTTCATTAATGCCAAGGCGGATAGATGTAGGATGTACTTTTTTACCCATAATAGAATAAATAATTTAATTTATAACTGCTAAAAAGATTTTCTTTGGAAAAACCTTCTTTTTGTGTTTTTTAATCGTTCTTTTTTAGAAAACGAGTCCTTGTTAAAGAAAGATGTTTTTGGTTCTTTTTCTTTTGCGGTTTTTTCATCATCGTTCTTTTTTAAAGGAGAAGGTTTTGTTGTCGCGCTACCAGTTTTTTTCTGAGAGATTTCTTCCTTAGATTTTTTGATTATCTTATCATCCTTTATCTCAATTTCAAGCAATATGCGAGAAGATCTTTTTCTTACAGTATATGCGCGCCCAAATGCTCGCGGTCTCCAACGTTTTAATGTAGCTCCCTGATCTACTCTGACATTTTTAACATAAAAATCACTCGTTTCTTGAATATTAAAATTATGTTGAGCATTAGCTAACGCGCTTTTCAATAATTTTAAAAGCGGTTGAGCCGATTTTTTATTCATATATAAAAGCTGCTGTTCGGCCTTTTTTGTATTCATATTCTTAATCATTTTAGCAACAATCCTTACTTTTCTTGGAGATATTTGCAAATGATTAAGTCTAGCTTTAATAATCATAGTAACTTAATTTTTAATTTTCAATTTAACCATTATCATCGTAATCTTAACCAGCTAACGCAAAGAATAGATTTGCTAAGACTTTGCTTTATCGGAAACCTTTTTTTCTTCTTCTTTCTGGAGTTTGCCACCGTGTCTAATAAATTTTCGCGTTGGGGCAAATTCGCCCAATTTATGTCCTACCATTTCTTCTCTGACGCTCACTAATATATGCTCTTTTCCGTTGTGAACATTAAAACTATAACCAATCATTTCTGGCACAATAGTGGAACGCCTTGACCATGTTTTAATGGGCTCTTTCCCTGGCGCTGATCTTTGTATTTTCTTCAGTAGCTTTGCGTCAATAAAATATCCTTTTTTTAGTGATCGAGACATGTTTTTACTAATTACTAATTACTAACCTATCTTCTTCTTTTTGCTCTTCTTTTGATAATTAATCTGTCTGAATATTTTTTCTTGCGAGTTTTTTTGCCTAGCGCCGGTTTTCCCCAAGGAGTTTTTGGATGTTTAAGGCCAATCGGAGATCTGCCTTCGCCTCCGCCATGAGGATGATCAACAGGGTTCATGGCTGAACCTCTAACGGTTGGGCGGATGCCTCTCCAACGCTTTTGTCCCGCCTTTCTTAATTTCTTGGTATTGGCTTGAGGATTAGAAAGCTGTCCAATACTGGCGAAGCATTTTGCTAAAACGAGTCGTATTTCTTTAGACGGCATAATCAATTGAGCGTATTTTTTCTCTTTGGCAGTTAATTGAGCGTAATTTCCAGCTGAACGCGCTAATTTTCCCCCTTGTCCTGGTATAATTTCAATATTATAAACGGAAGTGCCAGCAGGAATATTCTCTAAACGCATTCTATTGCCAAGCTTGATTGGCGCGCTTTCTGCTGTAATAACTTTATCCCCCACACTGAGTTTATCGGGCGCTAAAATATAACTTCTTTTTCCATTAGCATAAAGTATTTTTGCGACTAAGCACGATCTGTTTGGATCGTATTCTAATGATTCTACTTTAGCAGAAATTCCAAGCATATCAAGGCGCTGAAAGTCTACAAGACGATATTTTCTCTTATGCCCGCCACCGCGATGTCGTACCGTGATCTTGCCATGAGATCGGCCTGCATTGGATTTTTTAGGAGTTAGTAATTTTTTTAGAGGTTTAATTTTAGCCATAATTTACGGACATTAATAACAGTGATTATCTTTTAGCAAAAAGATCAAGCTTTTCTCCTTTTTTTAGAGTAATAATTGCTTTTTTATAACCTGATCGGTAGCCCACTTTTTTTCCTTTACGCATAGGCTTTCGTTTCACATTGATAATCGCTACTTTTCTAACATTTTTATTATAAAGAATGCCGATTGCTTTTTTGACACTAATCTTATTGGCCCGCTGAGTAACCTTGAAAATATATTTTGATAATTCTTCTTGAGCGGTTGCTTTTTCTGTTACATGAGGCGCGCTTAAATTTTCCAAAATCTTTCTCCAATCTTTATCCCTTTTTAAGCCAGCAACAGGTTGTTTATCTTTAATTTTAACCATTTTTTTGTCCATAAATTTTAATCACTAAGACAAGCGTAACCGTTCAAAAAGTTGTTCAAGCGCATTCTGGGTAATAATAATTTTTTTAGGGCTAATGAGAGTATCTGCGTTGATATTGCGAACATCGACTAAATTGATATTTTTAATATTTCTTACCGCCAAACTCAAGTTTTTATTAACTCCTTCAATTATGAGGAGACAAGAAGAGGGTTTTCCTTTGGGCAATATTTTCTTTATGCTCGCTGAGAGAATCTTTGTTTTTGGCTTGTCCACAGAAAAACCATCTTTTAGAACGATAACGCTTTCTTTTATTAATTTATCTTTTAAAATTTCAGCCAGCGCTAAGCGCCGCATTTTTTTATTAATATTTTTATAGAGAACCCTTTTTTTATTTGGGCCGAAAGTTATTCCGCCTCCCCTCCAAATGGGAGAACGGCTTGAGCCGTGTCGCGCTCGTCCTGTTCCCTTTTGGCGCCATGGCTTCTTTCCGCCTCCGCTCACTTCGGAACGATCTTTAACATGACCCCAGGGATGGCGTTGATTCGATCTCTCTACATAAATTACTTGATGAATTAAATCATGATTGATCTTTTTATCAAAAAAACTTTTTGGCAAGCTAAGCTTCCCTACTTTTTCGCCTATTTGATTGTAAGTATTGACTTCCATAGTTTAATTTGGTATAATGTGAATGTTAACGGAAAAATCTGAAAAGGAGGTTGAAATGAGGAGAAACTTGAGGATAATGCTTGGCGGAGGTGTTTCTGGATTAGTAGTATGGATAGGAATGAATCTTACGAAGGAATGCTCAGGGGAGAGTATGGGGGCAAGGATAATTGTGGCAGGAGTTTGTTTCGCACTTTATGTTCTTTCTGATTGATAGTTTCTGTTCTAAGTGCTCTCTCGTCAACCATTAAAACGGTTAATGAGCGGGCGCTTTTTTTAACCAGTTTTAATAATTTTTAATAAACCCTTAACATTTCCTGGAACAGCGCCCTTTACTACCAGAAGATTGTCTTTTTCTTGAACATCTACGATCTTTATATTTCTAAGAGTAATCGTTCCGCCACCCATGCTGCCCGACATTTTCTTACCCTTAAAGACTCGCGCAGCGTCGGTTGATCCGATTGAACCAGGCTGGCGATGAGCATGCTTTGTTCCATGAGTCGCAGACGCGCCTTTAAAATTATGCCTCTTAACTGTTCCCTGGAATCCTTTTGCTTTTGAAATGCCACTTATTTTTACCTTATCGCCTTTTTGAAAGACATTAGCTTTAATAATTGTTTGCGGCTTCAGATCAAGAGGCGTATCTAAACGAAACTCTCTTGTATATCTGAATGCTTGAGAACAGGAAATTTGTTTATTCAAGTGTCCTTTCATCGGCTTATTCATTTTTTTCTTAGACAAAAATCCAAGCTGAAGAGCGTCATAGCCGTCAGTTTTTTTATCTTTAACTTGAATAACAGGGCATGGTCCGGCGTGAATCAATGTAACAGGCACAACTCTGCCTTTTTCATTGAAAATTTGCGACATGCCCAGTTTTATTCCCAAAATAAAGCTTGTAGATTTTGAAGATTCCATTGTATTACTTACTAAAAAACCTGGATTTAACCAGGTTTTGGGGGTTAAATCTTATATTATATTAAACAAATCCAAAAATAAATTGAAAAATTAAAGCCATACATTATTAAACTAAATTTGAATTTTAGGTTAAAGAACCCTCGGTTCACCGGGGCAGGCTTGACGGGAAAACTTGAATTATAGATTCCAATATGTTTAATATCTAATTTCAATATCAATACCAGCAGGAAGGTCCAATCTGGAAAGAGAATCAATTATTTTAGCGTTGGGATTAATAATGTCAATAATCCGCTTATAAATTCTCATTTCATACTGATTGCGAGCATCTTTATGAACAAAAGTAGAACTATTAACTGTCCACTTATGAATTTCTGTTGGCAAAGGTACAGGACCGCAAATTTTAGCTCCTTGTCTTAAGCTGTTGTCAATAATTTTGCGCGCGCTTTCATCAACCAAACGATGATCATAAGCTCTAAGCTTAATCCGAATCTTTTGTTCTTCTCTAATGTCCTTTTTAACGGCCTTGGTCGTCTTTTTTTTATTGGACGCAATAACCTTCTTTTTATTATTTTTTTCTCCTTGTTCAGTTTTAGGCATACAAGTTTAATAATCTGACTCAAAAAGCTATTTAATAATTTTTATAACAACTCCGGCGCCAACTGTATGGCCACCTTCTCTAAGCGCAAACCTTTGTTTTTCTTCTAAAGCGACTTCTTTTTGAAGTTTTATCTTAAGAGTAATAGTGTCGCCTGGCATGACCATTTCTGTTCCTTCCGGTAGATTTATTTCTCCAGTAACATCGGCTGTTCGAATATAATATTGAGGCTTATAACCAGCGGCAAAAGGAGTGTGACGGCCCCCTTCTTCTTTGCTTAAAACATAGATTTCTGCTTCAAATTCTGTATGAGGTGTAATTGATCCTGGCGCCGCAAGCACCTGGCCTCTTTCAACGTCTTCTTTTTTTAGTCCTCGGAGGAGGACTCCAGCATTATCGCCAGCTCTGCCCTCATCAAGACTTTTGTTAAACATCTCAATCCCAGTTACAACCGTTTTTTTAGTTGGCTTAAGACCGACAATTTCTACTTCATCATTTAGCTTAACAATACCTCTTTCAATTCTGCCCGTAGCAACTAATCCGCGACCCTCAATTGTGAAAACATCTTCAATCGGCATTAAGAAAGGTTTATCGGTTTCTCTTTCTGGAATAGGTATATATTCATCAAGGGTTTTGAGTAATTCAATGATTGGTTTTGCTAATTCATCGTCTGCGCTCTTAACTCCTTCTAAGATTTTAAGGGCTGATCCGCGAATAAAGGGAATTTTATCTCCATCATATTTATATTTAGTTAATAATTCCCTAACTTCTTCTTCCACTAAATCAATAAGCTCTGGATCATCAACTTGATCAATTTTATTGAGAAAAACAACTATTGAAGGAACGCCAACTTGGCGCGCCAACAAAATATGTTCTCGTGTTTGAGGCATTGGGCCGTCAGCAGCTGAAACCACTAAAATAGCGCCATCCATTTGAGCCGCTCCGGTAATCATATTTTTAATATAATCAGCATGACCGGGAGCATCAATATGGGCATAATGTCTTTTATCGGTTTCGTATTCTACATGCGCTAAATTAATTGTAACGCCCCTGGCCTTCTCTTCTGGAGCAGAATCAATCTCATCAATACCTTTTTTTGAGGCCATGTGTCCCGTAAGGGACAAAACCTTAAGAATAGCTGCTGTCAAAGTAGTTTTACCATGATCGACATGACCAATGGTGCCTACATTAATATGCGGTTTTGTACGTTCAAATTTTTCTGCCATAATTGGAAATTTGCAAAGTAGTATTCTTTGTCTATTAAGAGAAAACAGACAAAAAATAATCCTCCGCGCTAAAACAAATTTTATTAATGATTACATCTTAAACTATTAAAAGTTGGATGTCAATACTGATAGAAGAATGAATTTAGAAGAACCCTTGCTTTCTGTCGTTGGAAGATTCTTCTGTTCTACGTTCTATATCCCTTCTCAGCTTCGCTGTGATATTATTTTTTGTGTAATATTTTCAGGAACCTGCTGATAGCAATTAAACTCCATTGTATAAATTGCCCTGCCTTCAGTCAAAGAGCGTAAACTGGTGGCATATCCAAACATTTCGGATAAGGGTACCATAGCATCAATAATTTTCATATTAGAGAGATCTCCTATATCAGTAATTTTGGCGCGTCTTGAATTTAAATCTGCCGTTACGTCCCCTATAAACTGTGGAGGAGTTGTAACCTGTGTTTTCATAATAGGTTCAAGTAGAATTAATTTAGCTTTCCTGCATGCCTCTTGAAAAGCGATTGAAGCCGCAATTTTAAAGGCTATTTCAGAGGAATCAACTTCATGAAAGGAACCATCATAAAGCGTTGCTTTAAGATCAACGACTGGATAACCGGCAAGGACACCCCTGCCCATCGCTTCTTTAATGCCTTTTTCAATCGCTGGGATAAATTCTTGAGGAATAGTGCCACCCCTAATACTATTGACGAATTCAAAACCTTCGCCTTGCTCTCTTGGTTCAATTGTTAATAAAACATGACCGTACTGTCCTCGGCCACCGGTTTGGCGGACATACTTACCTTCTGCGTTTGCGGTAGCAAGAACGGTTTCTTTGTATGCAACTTGAGGCTTGCCAACATTAGCTCCAACTTTAAATTCGCGCAACATTCTATCAACTATAACTTCAAGATGTAATTCTCCCATGCCTGACATAATTGTTTCGCCTGTTTCTTCAGCTGTTTTTACATGAAAACTGGGGTCTTCTTGCATCAGTTTTCTTAAGGCAATTCCCATTTTTTCTTGATCCTGTTTTGTTTTTGGCTCAATTCTAATATCAATTACAGGGTCAGGAAAATCAATAGACTCTAAAAGGATTGGATTATCAATGTCGCATAATGTATCACCAGTAGTAGTATTATCAAGACCTACGGCCGCGCCAATTCCGCCAGCATAAATTTCTTCTACTTCCTCTCTCTTATTAGAATGCATTCTTAAAATGCGGCCGATTCTTTCTTTTTTATTGGTTCTAGTATTCAAAACATATGTTCCTTTTTTTAATACGCCGGAATAAACCCTAAAGTAAGTCAATTGACCGACATAAGGATCGGTGGCTATTTTAAAAGCCAAAGCGGCAAAAGGCGCATCATCATTATTTTCTCTCATTTCTATTTTTTCAGTTTTGGGGTTTATCCCTTGTATTGGCGTTAATTCAGCGGGATTAGGCAAATAATCACACACTCCATCAAGAACCAGTTGCACCCCCTTATTTTTCAGAGCAGAACCGCAAAAAACAGGAACAAGCTGAGAGTCAATCGTTGCTTTTCTAAGCGCTTGCTTCAATTCTTCTACCGAGAGTTCTTTTTCTTCAAGATACTTTTCCATTAAATTTTCATCGGTTTCAACAATTTTTTCAATGAGTGCATGGCGTTTTTTTTCTACCTCTTCTTGATATTCTTGAGGAATTTCTTTGATTATGATTTTTTCACCATGGTCGCCCTCAAAATAAAAAGCCTTTCTTATCAATAAATCAATTACTCCCTCATATTTATCCTCTAACCCCATCGGAATCTGCATTCTAATGGCGTTAAAAGTTAATCTATCAAGAATGGAAGCAAAACTTTTCTCAAAATTTGCCCCTAAACGATCAAGTTTGTTAATAAAACAAATACGTGGTACTTTATATTTGTCCGCTTGGCGCCACACGGTTTCTGATTGTGGCTCAACGCCGGCAACACCATCAAAAATAACCACTCCACCATCTAATACTCTCAGAGATCTTTCAACTTCAGCCGTAAAATCAACATGGCCTGGAGTATCAATAATATTAATGCGATATTCGTCTTGTTTATCCTCCTTATGATAAGTGGGCGTCCAAAAACAAGTTGTTGCTGCCGATGTAATGGTAATGCCTCTCTCTTTTTCTTGGTCCATCCAATCCATTATGGCCTGTCCATCGTGAACTTCGCCAATCTTATGGGAAATTCCCGTATAGAACAAAACGCGCTCAGTCATTGTCGTTTTACCGGCATCAATGTGAGCTATAATACCAATGTTTCTAAGTTGATTTATTGGATATTGCCGCATGGGGAATTTAAAACTTTAAATTTAAAAAAAACAACTCCATTTTTTTTATTTTTTATTTTTTAATTTTGCATTTGAGGCCAATGGCCAAAACTACCAGGCAAAATGAGCAAAAGCGCGATTGGCCTCTGCAATTCTTTCTATTTCTTTCTTCTTTTTCATGGCCTCGCCTTCATATTTCAAAATTGCTAAAATTTCTGCGGACAATCTTTCCTCCATTGATTTTCCTTTTGATTTTCTCGCCGCGTTTATTAACCAACGCATCGCTAAAGTATTTTTGCGTTCGCCACTCACTTCTTTAGGAATTTGATAATGAGCGCCACCGATACGTCGTGAAATTACTTCAACCCTAGGCGCTAAATTGCTGATAGCATTATGAAAAAGCTCCAATGGGTCCTTTTTACTTTTCGCCTTAATAATCTCCATTGTTGAATAAAAAATCTTCCTGGAAACAGTTTTTTTGCCAGAGACTATTAAATGATTGATAAATTTTGCTACTAAAACATCATTATATAAAGGATCTGGAACTAAGGGTCTGTCTATTTTTTTCTTTCTACGCATGTTTTATGTTTTATGAATTATGAATGATGAATTATGAATGATTCTTAATTCTATTTTTACTTTTCGCCTTCTGCTTTCTTTGTTCCATATTTACTTCTTCTTTTCTTTCTGGCAGCAACGCCCTCTACATCTAATGTTCCTCTGACAATATGATAGCGAACACCAGGAAGGTCTTTTACTCTACCGCCTCTTACTAATACTACTGAATGCTCCTGAATATTGTGTCCTTCTCCTGGAATGTAAGCAGTTATTTCTATAGAATTGGTTAAGCGTACGCGCGCAATTTTTCTCAAAGCTGAATTTGGTTTTTTAGGCGTGCTTGTTGAAACTTTTGTCACTACTCCCCGTTTAAAAGGTGAATTATAAAATTGAGGTCTATTTTTTAAAATATTAAAAGATTTCTTTAACGCTGGGGTGCTAAATTTCTTTTTTATTTTTCTTCTCGGCCTTTTAACAAGTTGATTAATTGTAGGCATAATAATGTAAATAATTAAACTAAGAACAAAAGAATTTTTTATTCTTTTGTCTGCTGGCAGATGAAAGCGGAACTTTGAATGAAAATCATTATAACATAAGGAACGCGCGAGTCAACAGACGAAGAAAATAATTTCTAATTTCTAATTTCTAATTTCTAATTTCCAATGAATTTCTAATGATTTAATAATCTGCAAACTTTTTGAACCTTGTCTGTCCTGTCCGCCGAAGCCTTTGGCGTAGGCGGGAAGCGATTTATTATACCTTCTGTCATTTCTGTCGTTGCGAGGAGCAGCAGCGACGAAGCAATCTATACCTTTTATTACAGCAGAGCAATCTTTCTCTTCTTAATTCTTGATTCATAATTCCATCTTCCGTCAAGAACCAAGGGTTCTTCTAATTCATCATTTATCTCTCAAAGAGGTTTTTTAGAAAGTAGCGCCTTTTTATAAATATCTAAACTTTGCAAAGCATGGCCAATACCTCGAATAACGCATGTGAGCGGATCATTATCAAGACGGCACGAAATGCCCGTTTCTGTATAGATTATTTCACTAAGGCCTTTTATTAATGAGCCGCCTCCCGTGAGAGTTATGCCTTCTTCAAGAATATCAGCAGATAATTCTGGCGGTGTTTCCTGGAGAACATTTTTAACTGCGCGAGTGATTTCTAAGAGAATATCATTAACACAAGAATGAAGTTCGTTTTCTTGAATCTCAATGATACTTGGAAGTCCTTCAATGATATCTTGTCCCCTAACTTCAATAATACGATTGTCGTCTTCTTTATCGCTTGGCTGGCTTGCCTGAATTTTAATCTGTTCCGCCGTTGAAAAGCCAATTTCTAAATTATATTTTTTGCGAACATAATCTATAATTTTTTCAGTAATTTTAATGCCGCCAATTTTGATTGATGTGCAGGTAACAATTGATCCTAAAGAAACGACAGCTACTTCTGATGTTCCGCCACCTACATCAACTATCATATGTCCTGCTGGTTGGTTTATTTTAATACCTGCTCCAATTGCTGCCAGCAAAGGTTCTTTTACAAGATAGACATTTTTTGCGCCAATATGAAGCGTTGCTTGCATTACTGCTCTTCTTTCGCTTGAACTTATTCCGGCTGGCACAGAAATAATGATGTCGGGCTTTAAAAATTGAAAAGGGCCAATAGCTTTATTAATAAAATAATTCAGCATTATCTCTGTAGTCTTATAGTCCGCAATCACTCCATTTTTCAAAGGCGAACAAGTTGTAATTTCTTCAGGAGTCCGCCCAATCATTTCTTTTGCCCTTTTTCCTATAGCTAAAGGACTATCATTATCATTACTGAAAACAACCAAGGACGGTTCGTTTAAAACCACGCCTTTTTTAGGAATATATATTAAGGTATTGACCGTACCTAAATCGATGCCAATTTTTTTAATAAACACGTTATAATTAAATCAAAATTCAAAACTCAAAAATTAAAATTTTGGTAAATATTTTTGAAATTCTATATTAACTTTACATTATTTCCTGACGATTTCACCATGTTCAATATTTGAAAAATCAAGAGGACTGTCTTTATCAACATATATTGTGCCACCGACATACCGGAGATTACCAAGATCTTTTACTTTAGACTTTCTAAGATCTAAATCACCGTAAATGGTTTCTATTTTGGCCAGACTTTTTATTCTAGAGTAACTAAATCGCGCATCTTTACCAATTGAACGGAGTTCGCCAAGATCTTCTATTTCAGAATTCGTAAAATCAGCACTTTCTCCAATTGATTCAATTTGGCGAAGACTCTTTATTCCGGGGAAACCGAAAGCTCTCATTTCATGATGCCAAGCATACACATCGCCAGTGACATGTTTAAGATTTGGAGGCATTTTATCTTCAACTTCAAAAAAATAACTTCCTATACTACCAAGACAGACAACAGTGTCATCAGTTATCATAAAACCAGTATAATTAACTTCTTTGCGAGAACATTCAAATATTGTAGCATAATCTTGTTTTATATCTCTGTCTATCATAATATCTTTAATCAATTTTCTGGCTTGCTTAGCTTCTATGTGATCATCAGGGAATTCAATTGGTGGACGGTCAATTTCATAAAGAAAACATAGCTCTTCTTTTGAAAGTTCTTCTCCCCGGTTATGTTTTTCTTCAATTTTACTTAATTGTTCCATATCAGAAGTTTCTTTTTGTTCAGTGATATTTTCTTTCGCAACCGAATCTTTTTCTTCGTGGAGTTCTCCCGAGTCGATTTTATTTAAAGTTTCTCTATTTCTCATATATTTTAATAAACACGTTATAAACTTGAAACTTGAAACTTGAAACTGAAGAACCTGACTTCGTCAGAACCTTGACGGGGGATGAAAACTTGAAACAACATCCCTTAGTATTCATTCTTTTCTTTACTAAGTTCCATGTTTTACGTTTTATGTTTCATGTTTTACAGTCTCTTCTAATATTTGCCCCCAACTTTCTTAATCGTTTTTCAATTTTTTCATATCCTCTATCAACCTGATAGATATTATTAATAATTGTTTTTCCCTTAGCCATTAATCCTGCGATAATGAGTGTTGCGCCTGCGCGGATATCAAAACTAGTAATTTCTTTTCCATAAAGGGGCGTGGGACCAACAATAAAGGCGCGATGAGCGTCTGCTATAAGGCAATTTGCTCCCATTTTGTTTAACTCATTAACATAACGCAGCCGTCCTTCATAAAGAGGGTCATGAATTAAACTTGTTCCATCAGCTTGAGTCGCCAAGACGCCAAAAGGAGCTTGAATATCAGTTGGCAATCCGGGATATGGCAAAGTTTGAATATTGACGGCTTTAAGTTTTAAGCTTGGCAGAACCAGAATATCACTTAAATTATCTTTTCGTGAATATATTTTCAGGCGGACGCCCATTTCCCGCAGTTTATAAATAATAGCATCCATATGATCCAGCATAACACCTTTAACCAAGGCCTTGCCGCGAGTTGCGGCTATGGCTATTAAAAAAGTTCCAGCTTCTATATAATCTGGAACAAGATGATGCTCAGCTCCGCCTAATTGGTTTTTGCCTTTAACAACAAGACAGTGAGTTCCACTGCCTTCAATTTTTACGCCTAATTTTTGAAGAAAAAGAATTAAATCTTGAATATGCGGTTCTGCAGCTGCCAGCCTGATGATTGTTTTTTGGGGCAGAAGACTAGCAAACATTAAGATATTTTCTGTTGCCGTAACGCTAAACTCTTTCAAAATAATATCATTTATTTTATTTTTGAGTTTTGTCGGAAACGAAAAAATATATTTTTCTCCTCTTCTATTGATTTTTACTCCCAAGGATTCAAATGCTCTTAAATGAGTTTCAAGGGGACGGGCGCCAATAATACATCCTCCGGGAGAAGGAAATTCAATTTTTCCCAATCGTGCCAAAAGTGGACCCAAAAGAAGAACCGAAGAACGCAATTGACAGATAATTTCATTTTTTAACCGGGAAGGATTTAACTCTCTTGCTTGAATTTTAATCTTATTTTTACTTAGCCACTTAACATTCACGCCCAAACTCTCAATTAACTCAATCATCCTAAAAACATCTTCTATCAAAGGAACGTTACTGATAAGGCAAGGACTCTTAGTTAAAAGAGCAGCCGCCAAAATCGGAGTGGCAGCATTCTTTGATCCTTTAATAATTACTTCGCCCATTAAGGGTTTTTCACCATGAATAACAAATTTTTCTTCCATAAACGAAAGTTATTTTCTTAAAAAAGAGAAATTGATTATTACGCTTTTTAGCGCTTTGAAAATTGAGGAGCTTTACGCGCTTTTTTCAACCCGTATTTCTTTCTTTCTGTTACCTTAGAATTTCTTGTCAGATATCCCACTTTTTTTAATTTTTTTCTAAAATTAGGGAAAAATTCTACCAATGTTCTAGAAAGTCCGTGCCTGATAGCTTCTGCTTGACCATTTATACCTCCCCCGCTAACTTTAGCGGACACAAGAAACTTTTCTTCTGATTTAATTTTTTCTAGAGGAGATTGGGCAATTTTTAAAAGATTAATATCTTTTTTAAAATATTCTGTTAAGGTTTTGCCGTTGACAAAAAAATAGCCGAGTTTGACTGATTTTTGCGGACTTGCTGTCCATAATCTAACCTGAGCAGTTGCCTCCTTGCGGCGACCCACTGCTTGAACAAATTTTTTGGAAATAATTATTTTTGGTATAGAAAGCATATTTTAATTTTTAACCTTCTTTTTTTATAAAAACCAATCTCTTAATATATTGATCTCTTAACTTGTTTTTAGGCAACATACCATAAACTGCTTTTCTTAATACTTCTTCGGGATTCTTTTCAAATACTTTTTTTAATGAAACCGTTTTTAAACCTCCCGGATATCCTGAATGATGGTAATATTTTTTTTCATTTAATTTTCTGCCGGTAAATTTAACATCCTTTATATTTTTTATTTGAACCGTCTTCTTGCTCATTATATTAGGCATAAAATCAGGAGAATTTTTGCCTGTCAAAATAAATACTGCTTGGGTTGCGAGCCGGCCTATACTTTGTTCTTTAGCATCTAAGACAATAATATTATCATTTTTAAAAAACAGCTGATTTTTATTTTCCATGTTGTTTTGGTGATTTAGCTGATTCTTCTTTGTTTTCAAGCACAAATTCAATAAGAGCCAACTTAGCACTGTCACTTTTGCGCGTCCCTATTTTAATGATTCTGGTATATCCTCCTGCCCTATCTTTGAATTTGGGGGCAATATTATTTAAAAGTTTCTTGGCTGATTTTTTAGGAAGATAACGCAACAAATAACGCATCGCTGCCACATCTTGTTTCCTCGCATGAGTTACCAATTTTTCCACAAAGGGCCTTAACTCTTTGGCCTTGGCAAGTGTTGTTTTTATCCTTTGTTTTTCTACTAACGATCCGGCTAAAGTTTTCCTTAAAGCATGGCGTTGGTCTTTCTTTCTTGCGAATTTTCGTCCTTTTTTCCTTTTTCTCATAGAATTTTAAGATTTGAGCGCAAGATTAAACTTCTTGAGCTGTTTATTTATTTTATTAATTGATTGCGGTCCAATTCCTTTCATTTTTCTCAGAGAAGACTCTTTTTTCTTAATTAGACCAGCAATACTTTTAATGCCATTCTTTTCTAAAGCTTTAACAATTTTATCATCAATATCAATATCTTTTATTTTTTTTGGAGCAGAAGCAATAACTTTAGCTTTCTTTATAAGCTTAGTTTTTTTAGAAGAAACTGGTTTTTCTTGCTTAACATTTTTAGATTTTCTTAGGAAAGCAAAGTGTTTTTCCAAAATGGAATTTGCGCGGTTGAAAGCATCTATTGGTTTAATAGAACCATTAGTTTGGATATTCATAGTGACTCGGTTAAAATCAGTTCTTTCTCCTATTCTCATATCTTCAATTTCATAACTAACATGCGTTACTGGAGCATAAATAGCATCTAAAGCCATTGTTCCAACGGGTAATTTTTCTTTTTCTCTTTCTTCTGATTTTTCATAGCCGTAACCGCCCGAAATAAAAAGTTCCATTTCAAATTCGGCTTTTTTGTCAGTTAGTGTTGCAATGCAAAGATCTTTATTGATCACATCTATACCGGCTGGCATCTTGATATCTCCTGCCATAATTTTCTTTTCGCCCTTAACCTTAATATTAGCTTGAACTCTTTTATTAAATAAAGGTTCTTGAGAGAGAAAACAAACTTTTTTGAGAGTAATGCCAATTTTAATTATATCTTCCATTACATAAGGAAGAGTTGAAAATTCATGTTCAATTCCTTTGATTCTAAAAGCTACAATAGCGGTACCTGGAAGAGAAGACAGCAAAACCCTCCTCAAAGAATTAGCCAAGGTAATGCCGTATCCGGGATAACATCCATCAATTTGAATGGTAACAAAATTGTCAAGTTTCTGTATTATCTTTGGAGATTTGGGAAGATTGATCTCATTAATCATAGTATTTAAAAAAGTAAAACAAAAATATGTTGGTTATATAATTCTTAGATATAAAAACCATGCTCATTCTGCAAATTTTGCGAATGCGAACAAATGCCATTATATTACTTTTTTTAAGTAATGCAATAGCCGCTATTTTCTTCTTCTATTCTCCTCCTTTTTTCTTAAGTCGATTACGGATGAAAGCTGGTACTTCAAATTCTGTTTCATCTGAGGATACAGAATTGACCTCTAAATTAACATTATTTTTTGGAAACATTATGTCTTCTGAATTATTTTCTTCATCTACTTCTTGAAAGTTTTGTTCCATAAGTTCTTGTTGCGCAGAGTTTAAATCATCAAATCCAGTTGCTATTACAGTTACCTTGACCTCTCCTTTCTTAACATCATCGCTAATTACGGCGCCGAAAATAACTTTAGCGTTAGGATCAATTGATTCCGTAACTACCTTAGCTGCTTCGCTCACTTCCTGCATCACCAAATCAGGACCGCCGCTGATATTGAAAAGTACACCCTTAGCGCCATTAATCGATACTTCAAGCAAAGGAGAATTAATAGCCGCTTTGGCGGCTTCAACGGCGCGATTTTCACCTTCAGCGCGTCCTATTCCCATAAGAGCAGATCCAGCATTAGACATAATTGCTCTAACATCGGCAAAGTCTAGATTGATAACGCCAGGCAAGGTAATAAGATCTGAAATACCCTGGACTGCTTGGCGTAAAACATCGTCAACAATTTTAAAGGCGTCTATCAAAGATGTTTTTTCATCAATAATTTGAAAAATTTTATCGTTGGGAATAGTAATTAATGTATCAACTTTATCTTTAAGCACTGCAATCCCTGCATTAGCTATGGATTCTCTTTTCTTTCCTTCAAAACTGAAAGGTTTCGTGACAACGCCAACAGTGAGCGATCCTGCCTCTTTGGCGGCCTCAGCTATAATCGGCGCAGCCCCAGTACCGGTGCCTCCACCCATACCGCAAGTTACAAAAATCATATCAGCTCCTTTGACTGCTTCATATATTTCTTCTCTATTTTCTTCGGCCGCCTGCCGTCCAATTTCTGGACTCATACCAGCGCCTAACCCTTTGGTAAGGTTTTTGCCGATATGAATTTTGGTACTTGCTTTAGCATGATGAAGCTGTTGAGCGTCGGTATTCACGGCTGTAAACTCTACTCCCTTAATATCAGCATCAACCATGCGAGTAACTGAGTTATTTCCTCCCCCTCCAACTCCAATAACTTTTATGCGGGCGAAAGTTTCAATGTCAGGTTTTATATAAGGCATATTTTTAAATTAATTACAGCTACAAGTTTAATATAAATTTGAAGGACCCCAGGATTACCTGAGAACCTTGACGGAAGAATTGAATTTTTAAACTTCCGAAAAGAAATTTGGTCATAATTTCACTTGTTTAATTACCATTATACAGAATATTAAAATAATTACAAAAACAAATCAAACGCTTATATAACAACAATATAGGACAAACTGTTGATAACCTGAGGATTCATTTTTATGATATCTCGTCATAAAATAACATCTTTTTTAAAATTCAGGCAAAAAATTAACTACCTTTTATATAATAAAAAAAACAGAGAAAATTTCTCTGCATTAAACTAATTTCGTAATTTGTTTTTACGATTCCCCTATGGTATTAAATTTTTGAAGAATTCTTTAATTTTTTCAAATATTTTTCCATAAGATGCTTCAGTCTTACCAAGAGAAGAACTTCTTTGGCGCAGACCCTTAGATGATTTTATAAGACCTACGGCTGCCGCGAAACTCGGACTATTAACTTCATCAATTAATCCTTCTATATCTATAGGATATCCTATTTGAGCGGGCAGGCCCAATTCTTCTTTAGCGCATTCTACAAGATGGCTCAGTTTAGCGCCACCGCCAACTAAAACAACTCCCGCAGGAAGCATTTTCTCTCTATTAATGCTCTTAAGCTCTTTATTAACCAACTCCATAATCTCTTTGACCCTTGCTTCTGTTACCTTGACCAATTCAATTCTATCAATCTTTTCTTCAGCGATGCCGAACTTTTTAAAATCTATTTTTTCAGTTTTGGATACTGTTTTTTCCAACGCTGAGCCAAATTTGATCTTAAGAGCTTCTGCTAAATCAATGGGTATTTTAAAGGCAATGGCAATATCGTTAGTAATATGGCTTGACCCTACGGGCAAAACAGCGGCGTGGCGAATCAAATTTTCTTCATAAATTGCAATGTCGGTTGTTGACCCGCCTAAATCAACAATAATAACACCTAGCTCCTTTTGTTGTCTTGATAAACAAGCCATAGCCGATGCTAAGGGGCTAAAAATAAAACCCTCGTTTTTTATGCCACTCTTTTCAAGGCATTCGTTAAGATTTTTAATATGAGGTTTAAAGGCTTCAATAATAAGAGCGTTTAGCTCTAATCTCACGCCAGTCATACCTTTAGGGTTTTCAATTCCCATTTCTTTATCAACAGCATAATCCTGGGGCACTGCATGGATAATTTCTCTATTCTTGGGCAATGAAAAAGTTTCGGCTGCTTCCATTACTCTTCTCATGTCTTCGTCAGAAACTTCGCCATCAGCGCGAGAAACAGCAACTACTCCCTTGCTTGTTTTAGTTTCAATATGAGATCCGGAAATAGTCACATAAGCACTAGATACAGAAAAAGAGACCTTTTTATTTATAACGGCAATTATATCTTCAAGAACTTCAATCAAAGCCTGGGGCTCAACGACAACTCCCCTTCTTATTCCTCTTGAAGGGGCAACATGACTAGTGATAATCTCAATGCGGCCAGTATCTTGATGAATACCAGCAACAACAGCATGAATATTGAATGATCCTATATCTAATCCGATAATAATATTTTTACGCATAACTTTAAAAACCCCAAACAACAAACTCCAAATAATAAATAAAAATTGATTTATCGCTTAATATTCTTTTGGTGTTTGTCGTTGACACATTATAGTCGCTTTAACAATAGTGCAAACTTTAACATTTGACATTCAAAGCATCTAAGATTTTCTCTTCTATTTTTTCCATCTTTCGAGTTCTCTTATCTGTATCATGTCCGTATTCTAATAAGTGAAGTATACCATGTGCAAGAATTCTTGTCACCTGTTTTTTAGTGGATATCTTAATTTCTTTTGCTTGTTTTTCAATCTCTTCTATACATAAGAAAATTTCACCTAAATATTTATATTTTGAAGGCGCTTCAATAAACTTATCTTTAGTTTCGGATGAAACAAAGCTAAGAATTGTTGTGGCCTTGTCTTTATTGCGAAATTTTTTATTTATCCTTTTTATTTCTTCTGAACCGATAATATTAATCTCAAATTCATAGTCCCCCGTTTTTTTAAGCAAGCCAAACACTTTTTCGGCTGTATTTTTAAGCCAATTTTCATTAAATCCAAGGGGAGCTTTTATCCCAAAAGGAACTTTGATATTTATGTAAATTTTTAACATTTTTATATCAATTATTCAAAGATTACTTTTTCATATAAAATTTACGTTTTTTTTCGGGAAATTTTTCAATAGCGTAGCGCAGCATTGTTCTTGGCATGATTTTATGATACTTCTCCAAAAATTTCTTTTCTTCCTTTTGATCTTTTTTGCCAACCTCTCTTAACATCCATCCTACTGCTTTATGGATTAAGTCGTGCTTATCACACAAAAGTATCATAGAAATCTTTAAACAATCATCAAATTGACCTTCTCTAATAAAAGCGAAAGTAGATATGATTGAAATACGTTTTTCCCAAAGATCTTCTGATTTCGCGAAATCATAAATAATCTTCTTCTCTTGGGGATTATCAATTAACCAATGACCCAGAATATAATGAGCTGACATATCAACCAAATCCCAATTATTAATATATTTAGTATTTCTTAAATAAAATTTAACAATTTTTTCTTTATCTTTTGCGTTGGCTTTTTCTTGCTTTCTTTTAAGCATATTTAAAGCAATAGAGCGGTGTTCGTGGATTTTGCTTGATAATAGGATCTGGATTTCTTTCAAAGATATATCCTTATAATATTTTTGAGCGATTTTCTTTGAATCAGGAGTTTTAACGCCTAAGAAAATATCACCCTCGCCGTATTCTCCCTTTCCCGTCTTAAAAAACCAAGAAAGAGCCCTCGCCCTTTCTTTGCTGGAGCAAACTGCCAATTCATTTTTGATTGCCTGAAACATTTTTCTTATCTTAATTGTAGCACAATATTTTAAAATTCAATATCAATGTTGCTTTTTTACCATAATCCTCCTAAGATAAAAATATGGAAGGTTTCTAATTTGTATTTCATTTTTTAAACATGAAAAAAAATATCCCCTTTTTTATTTCAATCGCTATTTTGGCAATTCTTTTAGGTCTTTATTATTCTGTTGGATGTGTCAGGGGTTCGGGCAAAGTGGTTGCAAAAGATTTTGATATTGAAGAATTTGATTCAATAGAATTAAATCTTAGCAGCGCCATTCTCTACATTGCTCAGAAAGAATCACGCGGCCTTCGCATTGAAGCTGAGGATAATATTTTAGAACGGCTAAAAATTAATGTTATTAACAAAAAGCTTAATATTTCTAGATCATTAAGATGTCTTCGGTATACAGAACCTGTAAAAATCTACGCATCTTTTCCGCTGCTTACTTCTATTACTGTCAATGGATCAGCAGAAGTTGTTGGCGAAAATAAATTTGTTTTAGACGAGATGAAAATTAACATTAATGGTTCTGGCGAGATTATTCTTAGTCTCGAGGTTCAAAAATTAGAAACTGCGGTTTCTGGATCAGGCATAATTCAGTTAAACGGGCTGGCTAATGTTCATACTTTTAATGTTAGCGGATCTGGCATTCTTGAAGCTTATAGTCTAATAACCAATAAATCTGACATTACAATTTCCGGACCAGGTAAGGCAGAAGTTGTTGCTATTGAAGAGCTTAATATTAAAATCTCCGGACCGGGCAAGGTTATGTATATGGGCGAGCCAAAGAATATCAATCAGGATATTTCTGGTTCAGGCAGCATTAAAAAAGTTGAAGAAGAAGTTGTTGTTCCCAAAATAGGCGTGGATGAAAAAGATCTTAAAATGGCTCTTATATCGGACCATCCTGAAATTGACCTTAAAGACGCGGAGATAGTTATCGAAGATATTGATGGCGCCTATGTTAAAGGAAGAATAAGCTATAGTCCTATTTCATCTGTCAGATATGGGTTTTTAGCCGCTTTGACAAATGAGGGGTGGATAACTATTTTAGAAGGAGAAAATCTTTCTTCTTGCGAAATAGTTGAAAAATATAATTTTCCCGTTGCATTTATTTCTGAATGTTATAATGAAATAACCAAAGAAACAGTTATAAGAGGACAAAAAGAAGCAATTGATATTCCTGACGAAGACTTGCTGGAGCAGATAAATAATACTGGCAATGTCGAGCCAAAAGATAAACAAACTGTTCGATTTGAAGCGGAACCGGCAGAGCAAGAATAGAAAAAACAAAAAAAATCGTGATGATATCACGATTTTTTTGTTTCCAGTAGCTTTTATGCTAACTTAATCCTTCGTCAATAATTGTCTCTTCTGTCGCTTCTCCGGCAAGTCTAATTTCTTCAGTTAATTTCCTTTTTTTCCAGTTGCTTTTCTTTTTATACCATATATAAGTGAAGACGAAACTAACGATGTTAGCGATTGGAAATGCCCACCAAATACCATTATAAGATAATGAAGTGAAATTAGACAAACAATAAGCCAAAGGAACTCTTAATATCCACAAAGAAATTACGGCCAATACCATTGGAACGAATGTATCTCCTGCTCCCCTAAGAACACCATTGAGTACTATCTGAATACCAACAAAACCAAAACTTACTGCCATTATGCGGATAAAGTCAGCGCTCATATTTATTACATTAATATCTTGCGGAATAAAAAAATGAGAGATATCCTTGGCAAAAACAAAAAGTACGAGAGCCATAATAGAGAGAGAAAAAAAAGATATTTTCATACTTAATGTTGCCACTTTTTCAGCTCGTTTAATTTTACCCGCGCCTATATTTTGTCCTACCAGAGTTGATGTTGCCATTGACAGGCCTAATGCTGGTATAATAACAAAACTAAGGATTCTCCCCCCAATGCCATAAGCTGCGGTTACCATCGTTCCGAAACTGGCAACGATAAATATCATAATTGTCATACCCAAAGATCTTGTTGATTGCTCAATTGAAGCCGGAAAACCCAAGCGAAAGATTTTTTTCATTGTTTTAAAATTTGGCTTAAGATGTTTAATCTTAAGGCGAATTCCGTGCTTGCCATTGAAAAGAATTATCATGCCTATTATTGCCGAGAGGCCTTCGGTAAAGACTGTGGCAATAGCCGCGCCCGCAACTCCAAAAGCAGGAATAATACTGTATCCCAATATAAACAACGGATCTAAAAATAGGTTTAAGATTACTGTGCTTAAAACAATAAACAGTGGAATTTTAGCATCTCCCACTCCTCTCATTAACGATTGAAAAACAAAAAAAATAAACATAAAAATAATCCCCAAAAATGATATTTGCATATACGAAATAGCTTCGGGCAGAACTAAAGAGTCCGCCCCCATCAATTTAATAAGTGGAGATGATAATGTATAACCAATAATGGTTAAAATTAATGCGGTAAAAAACATCATTAAAAAAGTTTGGCCAGAAGCATAATTAATATTTTCATAATCTTTTTTGCCTTTATACTGGGCAACAAGAACTGTACCTGCGATTGCTAACCCTCCACCCAAGGATATAAGAAGAAATATTATTGGAAAACTCATAGAAACTGCCGCAACGGCGGGAGCGCCCAATCTTCCAACCCAAAAAGTATCTGTTATTTGATAGGCTGTATGAAGAATATTTGATAATACAATAGGAATCGCTAAAAGCAGGAGCGATTTTAAAATGGGCCCTTTTGTTAAATTATATTTCTTTTTTTTCCCGCTAAACATTTTTTAAACTAAAAAAAGAGCTAAAAAGCGCTTTTTTTTATTACGGCAGAGTAATTATAATCTATTTTAATATATTGTACAATTTTAATTAAAATCTATTTCATTAGCGTTTAGGCGGTAAAGACAAGAAAAATCTTCAATGTTATTAAGTTTTTCTTTTATTTCATTAACGCTTTCTCCGTTAATATTATCAATATGCAAAACTTTAAGGCCATTAATAGTCATCATCTCTATTGTCTGTTTGGCTGGCATAGTTACTGGGTCTTGGTTGATGCCCTTTTGAAGCAGGGCTGCGATTTTTCCTGCTTCCCAAATGTCTAATCTGTTAGAGCTGGCTGCTCCGTCAGTTCCCAAAGAAACCGTAATTCCCGCTTCAATCATTTTTGCAATGGGTGCAATGCCCGATCCTAATTTTAAGTTACTTAAAGGACAATGAGAAACATTACATTTTCTTTTGGCTATGATTTTAATATCTTGGCCATTCAGCCAAACACAATGAGCCAGAAGGGTTTTTTCATCAAGCAAGCCAAGTTTATCCAAGTATTCTGTCGGAGTAAGTTTGTGGGTTTTTTTACAATCATCAAATTCTTTTTTTGTTTCAGCCAAGTGAATATGATAAATAGCATTGTATTTCTCGGCTAACTTTTTTAACCTCACAAGATTTTCTTTAGAAACTGTATAAATTGAATGGGGGCAAACCGCGACTGATATAAAAGGATGGTTTTTGTATTTTTCTAAAAGTTTTTCGGTTTTTTCAATATCTTTAAGCGCTTTTTTATTGTTAGGATTTAAAAAATCAATAATTCCTTCTCCAACAACAGCTGTCATTTTTAATTCTTCTGCGGCCTTAGCAACTTCTTCGGCAAAAAAATACATATCACAAAAGGCATGGATCCCATTTTGCCTCATTTCTTTAATGGCTTTTTTCGTTTGCTCGTAAACGAACCTTTGATTAATCCTCTCTTTTTCCATCGGCCAGATATATTTTTCGAGCCAAATATGAAGTGGCAAATCTTCAGCTAATCCCCGAAAGGCGATCATTGCGGCATGGGTATGAGTATTTATTAAAGGAAGTGGAAATTTCATTATATTTGACATTTCCAGCCTGGCTGCCAGGCTTTTTTTATTACGCCAATTCTCTCTTTTGCTTACGGAAAGCAAAACTTGCTAAATTAATTTAATTTACAGTTGCGATTTCTTTGTTTATAAGATTAAATTTTATTTTTTTCTTTCAATTTCGCTGAAATTGAAAATTGGCGGTACCTTTTGGTTGAAATTCTAACTTTTTTTGAACAGAACCCCGACTGACGCACGCTCTGCGTGCGTGGTGGCTCTGAACTCAATCTTACGCTCGGAGAGCGTGGTAATTCAATTGGTGCGTTTCCGCTTGCCTCCGCTCCGCTACGGCAAACCAAAACAGAAATTTTTTCATTACATTTTTTATTTTTTTCTGCCCCCCATTTTTTTTCTTTCAATAGGAGATGAAAAATTTTCTGTTTTGGTTTCCTCTTAATCAGAGGAAAGCGGAAACGCTCTATTCTTAATCGCAAAAGGGCAAAAATTCCTTCCCCTCAACCCCCTTCCTTTTTGCCCTTTTGCTTCAACGCTCGCAAAGCGAGCGCGACGGCGGGGATTTTTAATGTAAATCAAGTCCATATTCTTCAACATAATTTCTAATATTTTTGTTTCTATCCGTTAATTCTTTGCGAAACAATGTAATTTGAGAAAGCAAACGTTTTTCATTACATCTTTCAGCTAACTTCTGTGCCTGTTCAAGAAGTTTTTTTGATTTTCTAAACTGAAAAACTGTCTTATACTTTATTGCAAAATTATAATAAGCGTGAGCCATTTCTCCGTTATGCCCTCCGGATTTAAAATCCGAGATCGCCGATTTAAAAAAATATATACATTTGTCCCAGTCATCTTTAATTTTTTTGCGATCCTCGTTTTTATAAAGAAACCATCTGCCTAAATTCCACCTTCGAACAAAATAAATATTTCCAATTTTACTTCTCATTTTTCCACCAATCATCGTGTCTAGTTGATCGTTTAAAAATTTTGAGCTATAAAAATCACCTAATCTTAAAAAGATATGACCGCGAAAATAATAATTCTTACTGTTTTTTACGATATCAGAAACTGCAATTTCCAATCTTTGTAGTTCTTGCTCTATGTTTTTTCGTTGTTGTGTGATTATTTCAAATTCGTTCTTTTCTTGTTCGGTTGAAAAACTGATCCATTTAAAAACATTTGCGGATAATTTTAAGTTCTTTTGGCGATAAATCATAAAACCAATTTTATTGATTAAGAAATTACATTTTTCGGCAAGCAAATATGCCTCAACATCTTTATTGTTAAGTACAGATGCAATTTTTAATCCTTCTTCTGTTATTTCAAGGAGTTTTTCATTTTCGGTAAAATGATTCAAAATAACCAACAAACTTAATATTGTATCCAATTTAATTTTGAGATTATGAGATTGATAAAGCCTCCATAAAATTATAGAAGCTTGGCTTTTGTTGTTTTCAGCAATAAAATCTCTTGCCTTTTTTAAATCTTGTTCTTCAGACATAGTGTTTAAATTGTTTTTTTAGTGCATATTTTATTTGTGGGTATATTCTATTTTTAAAAATTCTTATTATAAAAATAGGATCTAACGGAAAGCGACGGAACCAGCGTCGTTTTATTTTTGATGAATTTGCAATAAAGTGTTTATACGAATGACCAAAAACCATCCGATTAGATTCGTGAATTAAATCTGTATCAATTTGCAAATATCCTCTTAGATTATTCATCCAGCTAAAACAAACTGAAATTTCTGGCGAAAGGGGCATCCTAACTTCTACATATTTTTGCATAAGACCGGGGCCATAAAAATTTTGCCATTGAAGCCGTGAATTAAAAAGGAAGCACGGTGTATCTGAAGTTATAAAATATACTGATTGCTTGCTACACAAAAACGCAAGGTTCATTTTTAAGAGAATTTCGGTTATATGAGGAATCATTTTAAGTACGCTGATTTTATGTGCATTTTCTTTTTCTTGTTTTAGTTCCACTGATTTTTTTGGTGGCATGTTATGTGCTTTTTCCATTTCTTCGGTCATTTTTATAATTTGATCAAGTAATCCTTCAATGTTTTCCTTTTGTTTAAGAGTTCTTTGCAACATAGCGGCAACAAAAGCACAAAGTATTAAATGCTCGTAATTATTAAGAGGGATATTGTTTTTTATTTTTTCATCAAATACAGTTGCGTATTTACTTTCAATTTGAGAAAGAGATTTTTCAATAGTATAATCTTTCCCGCCAAGATTTGTTTTAAAAGTATAAAAATCAGTTTCAGATAAAATATTTTTTGGAGCTTTCTTTTTTCCCTGTTTTTTATCACGCTCAAAAATCCAAACATAAGGTTCATATCCTTTTGGAGTATTTGGATCAATAAAATGCTTTAGGTAACACCGCGGTATAATGTGTTGATTTTTTGGCTCAGACATAATTATTAATTCTGTTATTTGCTAAATCAACATATTTTTTCTCTTTCTCAATTCCTATCCAGTTTCTTCCAAGAGCTTTCGCCACAATAGCAGTTGTCCCGCTGCCCATAAACGGATCAAAAACTAAATCACCCTTACTGCTCGCGGCTAATAAAACTTGCTGAATAAGTTTCAAGGGTTTTTGCGTTGGATGTGCTTTAATTCCATTTTCATCCTTTAACCTCTCTTTGCCTTTGCAAAGACCAAAAACCCAATCTGTATCTTTCATTTGCTTTCCACCATTCATCTTTTTCATCATTTCGTAGTTAAAGGTATATTTTTTGCAATCTTTGTTTTTGACAGACCAAATCAAAGTTTCGTGATTATTTGTAAAACGCCGTCCATTCAAGTTTGACAAGGCGTCAATTTTTACCCATATCATATCGTCCAAAAACCAAAATTCTATTTCAGTTTTTTCTTATCTTCTGATTTTTGCAAATAATTTTCTTTTGATACGATCGGTCTACCTAATTCTTTTTCTGTTTGTTTTCTGGCATTTCCCGCAACGCTCCCACCTCTCTTTGCAACTACTTTATTTTTTACAAATGTATCAGGCTTTTCTTGCTGAGAAATTTCTGTTGTTACTCTTTCGCCAAGCATATTAAAAATTAATTTTAAGTCGTCCATATGATCCCGTAAATTTTGCCGTTTTAATCCTTTTAGTTTTTTATATTCACTTGGCGTCACTCCAAAAGTGGCTTTGGAAATTTCTGCAGTCAAAATCTCATATTCTTTTTGTTCTTTGACGCCACATTTTTTCCATTCATCCGTTAATTCTTCGCGAATAGCAATTCCACGCATTCGTTTTTCTATCCAACTTTCAGGATATCCCTTAAGCTTATATAGCATCTTTATCCTTTTGGTTGCTAGTTCAGGATCTTCAATTTCCTGTATTCGTTCATAGCCAACTCGAGCCAACCATCGTTTAAATGGCTCGGCTTTCGGTGATGGGATTGATTGGATAATACGAAAAATAGTTTCTGTGTTGGCACAGTCTGTCTCTCTTTTTTTCCGTCCGAAGCGATTATTTTCAACTGTCCGATATTTTCGGACACTTCAGAATAACCTTCTTTTATTAGTTTAGTTTTAAGATCATTCCAATATTTTCTTGGTCTTTCTGTTCCTGTTAATGCTTCAATAACATCTATTATCGAAAACCACCATTCATTGTTATGGATAATTTTTCGCACCTCTTTCTTCTGAAATATTGCTATTTTTGTTATAAGTTCTTGTGTCATAATTGAAAATTAATTATGGATGAATATCTTATTGCGATGATACTCCAAATATTCTTCTCTTCCATTGATTGGTAAATCTGTAATTATTTGATTGTGTTTCAAATTTAATCTTGCCAAATTTTTTTCTGAAAAAGTATCTGAAACTAAAAGGCTTTTGTCATTTGAAAAGCTTATTAACCCTCTATCAAAAAGCCTATCAAAAGTTGGACTAAATAAAAATCCATTACTAACATCTAGCCTTTCATGGTTTGTCGCTTGTGTCCATGGTTTAATATGACTTGCCGTCAAAATACGAACATCATTAATTCCTGTAATGGGACATTTTTTAAGCGAAATTATGAGTTTTTTTCTAAACTGGCTTTGTCCAATACGAATAGCGGTTATAACGTCTTTTGTGGTTATCAAATCTTTTGGAGATAATACAAGTTTGTTTATATCATAATCAGTCAATGAATAAGTTCCCTCATCAATTTTTTTGAAACTTCTATCATTTTTTATTTCTCTATATAAAACACCTCGAATACCAGCCGACCATTCTTTCGATCTTTTTGCCTCTGGATAATATTTTTCAATCTCGTTATAGATAATTTCCCATGTTGCAATACCACCATTATCTTCGAGAACTTTTTTGATTGCTTCAACTTTTGTCATATAGCGTATTGATATTGAGTTAATTTTTTCCATAAACTCATTTCGACCATACTTCTTCGAAAACGCATATTTTCAAATGTCTTACGATACGCATCAAGTACAATTTGATAACCGTCATTAGATTTGCAAACGAAATTCCAAAAATCTTTTCCAATCAATAATTCATCTTTAGAGAAGAATTGTAAAACTCTTCCTTGTTTCCATTCCTTATCCTCTCCAAACCGATTATAAGCAGTTGCAAAGTGAGCTTTAATTTTTGCGTTCTTGTCTAAGGAATTTGACAATATTGCATATTGTTCAAAAATAGCTTCTTTTTCAGAACGCGCTTTTTTATTATCCAAATCTCCGCCAATTTTTAATTCAATTAAGTGGTGAGTGTTTGTTTCTTTATCAATGATGTAATAATCGCTTACATGAACTTTGGATTGCAATTTAGAATTCGGGTTTGGTTTTATTTTTCTGATTTCTTCATAATGAGAAATTTGAGGGACTAAAGGATTTTTTGTATTTTTATACCCTTCTAACAATTCCGCTATTTTTGATGTCTGCTCTGGGTATAAATTTCCCTCAACACTCTTATTTACTTCATAGAAAAGTTTTGCGATATTTATAGCCATACCCTCAAGCATATTCCCGAGAGAACTATCAAGAGAGCGGACAAGAGCGGAGTAATATTGAATATCAGATCCAAGTGCGGCGATAAACACATTATGAATTTTCATATTTATCACCCCGTTAGGATTATCAACTTCTCCCCCGTGTCTAGCTTGAAATCCCGTTGCATAAGATTCTACTGCTGTTCTAACAATAGATTTTATGGCTTCTTTTTTATCTAATGTATTTTTTGTCATATATTTATTTTATTAAATCCTCAATTGAAACACCGAGGACTTTGGCTAATTTTGACATAATAATAACAGACGGTTTTTTTATTACATTACTCTCAATTTTTGTTAGGGTTGTATATTTTACGCCAGATTTTTTCGCAAAATCCTCTTGTGATAATCCTAGCTTATTACGATACCTTTTTATATTTTCCCCAATTTTAATTTCTATTGTCATATTTGCATTTATTTGATAGTATTATAGTGTTATGCTATACTTTCAATATAATGATACCAAATATTTTAATTTTTAGCAATAAATTTTTTTTAGGGAGTTCCTATCCGTTGCACGCGAATGGGTTGGGTGGGTCAAGTGCAACTCCTATATTTTCTTTTTTAAAAATCCCCGCCGTCGCGCTCGCTTTGCGAGCGTTGAAGCAAAAGGGCAAAAAGGAAGGGGGTTGGGGGGAAGGAATTTTTGCCCTTTTGCGATTAAGAATAGAGCGTTTCCGCTTTCCTCTGATTAAGAGGAAACCAAAACAGAAAATTTTTCATCTCCTATTGAAAGAAAAAAAATGGGGGGCAGAAAAAAATAAAAAATGTAATGAAAAAATTTCTGTTTTGTTTCGCCGTAGCGGAGCGGAGGCGAGCGGAAACGCACCAATTGAATTACCACGCTCTCCGAGCGTAAAATTAAGTTCAGAGCAACCACGCACGCAGAGCGTGCGTCAGTCGGGGTTCTGTTCAAAAAAAGTTAGAATTTCAACCAAAAGGTACCGCCAATTTGTACTTTCAGAAAAATCGTAAGATGTTGCCTCGGTGCAAAGCGCCTCGGCATGGTATTTTTCCGCAATTTTGAAGGCATTTTTGAAATCGCACGCCAGCGTGCGGTCGGCAATGCGGAAGTTCGAACCAATCTTTTTGAGAAAATCCCGTCCGCCTATGGCGGATTCTTGTTGAGCGTATTTTTCTTTGATTGCCCAAAAACTAATTTCAAAACAATATGGACAACATAAATTTACAAACCAAAAAGATTTTTCTCTATGCTCGTAAATCCACGGACGAACCCGAAAGGCAGGTTTTGAGTATTGAAGCGCAAATGTTTGAATTGCGAGAATATGCCAAAAAAGAAGGATTGAATATCGTCCGTGAATTTGTGGAAAGCAAAACCGCCAAAGAGCCGGGTAGAGAGATTTTTAACGAAATGGTGGCAAGCATAGAGAAAAATGAAGCGGAAGGAATTTTAGCGTGGCACCTCGATAGATTGGCGAGAAATAGCATAGACGGCGGACGGATAATCTATCTTGTGGATACTGGCAAAATTACCACGCTAAAATTTCCTACTTTTTGGTTTGATCCAACACCGCAGGGAAAATTTATGTTGTCCATAGCTTTTGGGCAATCAAAATACTATGTGGATAATCTTTCGGAAAATATAAGGAGGGGTATTCGCCAGAAATTGCGAAATGGAATATGGCCCGCTTGGGCGCCACTGGGCTATGTGAACGACAAAAACGCCCGCTGTATCGCTGTGGACAAAGAAAAGGCAAAGTATATCAAGCGAGCTTTTGAAATGTACTCAACTGGCGAATACCCCCTCGCTCAAATCCGAAAGATTATCAATTCCTTGGGCTTGGTTGGCAAGAAAGGCAAAATGCTTTCCGTTTCAAATTATCAATATATGCTTAAAAATAAAATCTATTACGGAATAATTAAATATAACGGCGAATTGTATGACGGAAAGCATGAACCGATTATCACAAAGAAACTTTTTGATTCCGTTCAAGAAGTGATGGCGAACAAGAGCAAACCGAAATCGCCAAAACTCAAACCTTACATTTTCAGAGGATTTTTCCGTTGTGGAGAGTGTGGTTGTTTTATTACCACCGAAACACAAAAAGGGCATAACTATTTGCGATGTACCAAACGGAAAAATCCTTGTTCGCAAAGATACGCCAGAGAGGACGCCATCACTTCTCAAATAAAAGAAGAAATCAAAAAAGTTTCTTTGTCTTCCGCTTGGGCAAATGCTTCAATCAGTTATTTTGAAAATGAAAAAATGAAGATTGCCCAAGCGGAAAGCTCTTTCGCCCAAAAAGCGAGAAGTGAGCTTGTGGAGATAGAAACAAAACTTGATCGTTTGCTTGATTTGCAACTAGACGGCAATTTGTCGCCAACGGAATATACCGCCAAAAAATACAAGCTCATTCTCGCTAAAAAAGATTTGGAAGAAAAAATCCATGCTTTTGGGCGAAAGAGCAATAATCGGTTCGAACTTGCCATTGCCTTTCTAAAAGACGCCAACCAAGCCGAAAAATACGCTCAACAAGAAAATCCCGAAAGGATTCGGGATTTTCTCAAAAAGATTG
>Ga0268281_1000049_pt1 | contig 85737 bp, 78 predicted proteins | sample saktaG_10_FD_190134 | JGI IMG/M metagenome (GOLD analysis project Ga0268281, IMG submission 190134) | Saline water microbial communities from Sakinaw Lake, British Columbia, Canada - sak_2011_5_24_50m | ecosystem: Environmental > Aquatic > Non-marine Saline and Alkaline > Saline ...
GCAATTGAAACCCCATAGCTCACGACACGCGGCTTAGTTCTTCAAGCGTTAATCCAAAATTGTATCAACACCTCGAACCTAAATCTGATTGTCTATTATCGCAACTTTGGATTGACGCTTATTCGAAGTCAACAACAATTTTATTCATTGAACTAAGTTCAGATAGTCTCCATATCTTAATCAACGATATAAAATCAAAAACTACATATGCCTTGCCACTGTACGTAACAGAAAGGATAATTTACTCGATCGGCACCGGCTCTATTTTCCTGAGAATATCTGCAAATTATCATGGAATTCAGCTTAAAATCGGCCAATTTTCTGAGATTATCTGTCCCCCTATAAGATATAAAAAGAATCATGGCGGCAAAAGACCAAAATATATATAATAAAGATTTTGATGGCTCATATATTTTGCTCTCTGCTCCTGCTTGTGACGCTCCGCAGATTTTTCAGGGGCACATTCTCAGCGTTAAGTGTTTCATACCAGGGAAGCGGGAGAAGACCGGGCTCGCATCCTGAATATTGACATTACGAGAAATTCAGGAAATATCCGGACATTTCCCCTGGTAATGAGCCCGCTTTGCAGGCAAACCGATCCACAAACTACGCCTTTGGCCTGTTTTTGATCCCAAAGCGGGCCTTGCCAAAAGGACAGGGATGTAGTATGTGACCGCGGTGTAATGGTTTTAATACTATTGAGGTGTATGAAAGAATATGACTGTTGAAGAAAAAAACGATGAAGTATCATTTGAAGAACTCCTGAAAGAAAGTACCGCTGCAACCGACTGGCTGGAACCGGGGCAACGCGTGGACGCTCAAATCGCTGACATTACCTCCGACTGGGTATTCCTTGACATTGGGGGCAAGAGCGAGGGGGCCCTGGACAAAAAGGAACTCCTCGATGAAAACGGCGATTTCACGTTAAAGGTCGGCGATACGGTCACGGCGTATTTCCTGGCAACGCGCAATAACGAACGGCTCTTTACCACCCGGATTACCAGCGGTCAGGCGGGACGAAACTTTCTCGAGCATGCCTGGCGCGGCGAAATCCCTGTTGAAGGCTTGGTGGAGAAGGAAATAAAGGGCGGATTCCAAGTAAAGATACCCGGCGATACCCTGGCCTTTTGTCCCTATTCCCTGATGGGACTCCGGCGGGTGGAAGATTCCTCCGAATACGTGGGGAAGCGGATGTCCTTTATTATTGCGGAATATAGTGAAGAGGGCCGAAATGTCATCCTTTCCAACAGAGCCATACTGCAGGCGGAATTGCGTGCAAAAAAGGAAGCGCTCAAAGAGGAATTACGCGAGGGCATGACGGTCAAAGGGACGGTCGCATCGATTCAGAAATTCGGCGCCTTTATCGATATCAGCGGTATCCAGGGATTGCTCCCCATTTCGGAAATCGGGTGGGCGCGGGTTGATGATGTTCACGACGTACTCTCCGTCGGACAGGAACTGGAACTGGTGATTCTGGGTCTGGACTGGGAAAAAGACCGGATGTCTTTCAGTCTCAAAGCGACACTTCCCGATCCATGGGACCGGGTTGAAGGAAAATATCCCGCAGGATCTTCCCATGTCGGAACGGTGGCGCGCCTGACAAAATTCGGAGCCTTCGTAACCCTTGAAGGAGGTGTGGACGGACTGATTCACATCTCAAAGCTGGGTGGCGGCAAACGACTTAACCATCCCGGTGAAGTGCTGGAGCAGGGTCAGTCTGTCGAGGTGACCGTTGAAACGATTGATCTGGAAAAGAACCGGCTCTCGCTGAAGCTGGCACTGGGAGAAAAGGGGAAAGATGAAACGGGGATGGCCGATGGTGACGACTACCGGTCATACCTGCAAAAGACGCCCACTTCGATGGGAACGCTCGGTGATATTCTCAAGGACAAACTTGCCCGTGCGGCAGAGAAAAAGAAGGCGAACAAAGAGCCTTGAGTTCGATTCCCCTGCAACAGAGTGGCTGAGAATCGTATTCACCCTGAATTATTGAGCGAGGAATCCGGGGACAGCGTGCTTATTTCTATTGGTACGGGCCGAGACACCTGGTGCCTGGTGCGCTCAAAAATCAGTGGTTGCGGCGGGGCGAGAAAAACAGGGATACACTTTTTAATCTTGACAATATCAATGCCGGCACATAGGGTCTCCGGCACAAGGATACAAAACCGCGCGGGATCAACCTGTGCGAGACGAGCAATGACCTGAGAAAGGAGCACATGCATGGCAGTAAAAAAATGGGACAGTCCTCCGGCGATGGCGATTGATACGGCGAAGAGCTATACGATACTGATTGAGACCGACAGGGGTGGCATACACATGGAACTCTATCCGGAGCACGCACCGAAGACGGTGAATAATTTCGTCTTTCTGGCCCGGGAGGGATTTTATGATGGCGTGACCTTTCACCGGGTGATCAGCGATTTCATGATCCAGGGGGGAGACCCCACGGGTACCGGAAGCGGCGGCCCCGGCTATAAGTTCGAGGACGAGACGAAGGGGAATCCTCTCCGCCACGAAACGGGGGTAATTTCCATGGCCAACGCGGGCCCCAACACCAACGGGAGCCAGTTTTTCATCACCCATTCGCCCCAGCCGCATCTCGACGGCAATCATACCGTCTTCGGAAAGGTAACGGAGGGAAAGGACGTGGTAGACGCGATCCGACAGGGTGACCGGATGATCAAGGTGGAAGTCACCGAGAGTTAGGGATCGTCCGGCGGAATGCGGACCAAAGGCCGTTGGCGGCGATGTGGAACTGCCCGATGCACGGATCGGGAACGGGGCATTGAATGTGGCAATGCAAGACCTGCCCCTTACGCTTTGAGGTAAATCTCTATCCGTTCCTTCCCTTTGCCGATATTGTTTCTCTTCAGGGTGATGGGGCCGATTTCGCCGGTCCTCCGGATATGGGTTCCGCCGCAGGCAACCCGCCCGAAATCTTCGATCTCCCAGTATCGTTCTTCGTCCGCTTCGTTGCTGAACTCGCTCGTGACGGGCAGATCCGCATCGATGAGTTCCTGAGCCTTCTCTTCCAGGAGTGGAAATGTGCGGGAGATGCTTCCCTCCCATACGAAGTCGAGCCGTGCCTTGTCTTCTCCGATGTGGGCCCCTATTTTTTCGGGCCGGTTGAAACGCCGGTAAACGAGTTCAAGGATGATCTCGGCGGCGAAGTGGAGGCGCATGAGACGGTACCGTCTGATCCGGTCGATCTCGACGATAACCTCATCACCGGGCTTGAGGTCATGGCCGTCCTCCAGGGTGTAGGCGATTTCCGTGCCCTTCTTTTCGGCCTTCTGCACTGTGAATCCGTGGATCGTTCCTTTGTCCGATTCCTGTCCTCCGGCAAAGGCGTAAAAGATGGTCTCGTTCAGGGCGACCACAGTGCCATCGACGGAGGCCACCGTCGTGATCAGTTCCGTCTGATACGGATCGGTCCAGAAGATCTTTTCCGTTGCCATGGTTATCCTTCCGACACGATGTTGTACTGATATTGGCTGAACGATTCCCCCCGAAACCGGCATCCTGGGGATGTTACTCCCGTGAAGGTACACTACTGCTACTCATTGTCAAGGATAATTATATACGGCGATTATGTACCGTTCGGAGGGAGGTCTCGGAGTTTTTCTCTTGATTTATTTTTGACGATTGCTATAAAGTTCAAAAATATTATATACTTCATATATTCCGATTCTATCAATCACCGTCACGTTCCACACCGGGCAGCAATACAGTATAGAGCGGTAACGGAAAGCAGGTTTCCTTCGGCACATTTGATGAACATGGCAGTCCCGAATGTGATAATATACGGATCACCCCGGGTCGGAAAAAACTTTTTCCTCAAAGGTAATGAATCGTGGCCCCAGTGGATAACATTCTCATACTTGCAATCAGCGCCCTTGCCGCGGTGCTTTTCGTCACCGAAAAGTTGCGGGTCGACGTCACCGCCATGTGCGTTCTCGCCTTGCTCCTTATCTTTCAGCTCGTTAAACCTGAACAGGCTTTATACGGATTCGCAAACACTGCCACGGCGACGGTGGCCGCCATGTTCGTACTGAGTGCGGGTTTGGTACGGACGGGCCTCGTTCAATGGCTGGCACGGTATATTGACAGGTTTTCCGGCACGGGTGAACGAAGATTAATCATCGTCCTTGCTGTCACCGTCGCTGTCCTTTCGACTTTTATTGTCAATACGGCAACGGTAGCCATACTGATACCGGTCGCTGTTATCCTCTCAAAAGCCCGGAAGATCGCCCCCTCCCGCGTGTTGATCCCCCTTTCCTTCGCGAGCCAGTTTGGCGGCGTCTGCACCCTGGTCGGTACGTCCACCAACATCCTGGTCAATTCAATGGCCGTGGAAAACGGTCTCGAAGGTTTCGGCCTGTTTGAATTCGCACCACTGGGGATTGTCCTGACCCTTATCGGAGTGTCCTACCTGACCATTTTTTCCGGGATATTGATACCGAAGCGCAAGGGCGTGGACGAACAGCTCGATAAATACAGGCTTGCCGATTACCTGGCGGAAATGAGAGTCATGGAAGGATCCCGCCTGATCAACAAAAGGTGGACGGATCTCCGGAAGAAAGGTCTTCAAGACATCGATCTCATAAAGATCATCAGGGGCGATAAAGCTACGTGGAGAGCTTCTGCCACACGGATAAAGGAGGATGACTATCTCCTGCTCCACGGGAATGCAAACGACCTGATTAACCTGAAGGATAACTACCGGCTCGAGACGAAGGCCGATACGGTGATCGATGATCAGAAACTCCAGTCGGACGAGATCGAACTCATCGAGGCGTTGGTTCCCCCGAGGTCAAGACTGATCGGCCGAACGCTCCGTAGAGCCGACTATATACGACGTTTCGGCTGCATGGTCCTCGCGATCCAGCGGCGCGGCAAAATCCTCCGCGACCGCCTCGTCGATATCAACTTCGACGACGGCGATACCCTCTTGCTTCAATGTGATAGAGAGTCGGTACAGCGTATCATGAGATCGACCGACCTGATTGTTACCAATGAACTGACGGATCTTCACCTGAGAAAAAATCGGGCCGTCACGGCACTGACGATCTTTATCTCGATCATTCTCCTGGTGGTATTCAACATTCTGCCCATACTGGTTGCGGCAATCATCGGGGCGGTGGCCATGGTGCTCGGCCGCTGCATTACCATCGAAGAGGCCTACAAGGCAATAGATTGGAAAGTTATCTTTCTTTTGGGGGGTATTATCCCCCTCGGCCTCGCCATGCAGCAGACGGGAACCGCCCAATGGCTCGCGAACAGCATTTTAAAACCACTGATCCAACTCGGCCCCGTGGCAATGCTGGCATTTCTTTACCTTATCACCGCCATGCTGACCGAGGTGATGTCGAATAATGCCTCGGCAATCCTCCTGGTTCCCATTGCCCTGTCCGTCGCTGAAATCATGGGGGTCAGTGCCCGGCCCTTCCTGATCGCGATCACGTTCGCCGCATCGACGAGCTTCGCCACACCTATCGGCTATCAGACCAATACCATGATCTACGCCCCCGGAGGATATCAGTTCTCGGACTATGCCCGCATCGGAGTGCCCCTCAATATCATTTTCTGGATCACCACGGTGTTACTTGCTCCGATCATATGGCCGTTTTAACCAAAGAAGTTACGGAAACGGATTCATGCCATGACCCTTCAGATCGCACTGGTGCTGCTGATACTTGCTGTAACCGTTTTTCTTTTTATCACCGAACTCCTGCGGGTGGACATCGTCGCCATCCTTATTATGGTGGCCCTCCCCTGGCTCGGGCTGGTGCAGCCCGTCGAGGCATTTTCTGGACTCGCCAGCAATGCCGTGATGGCCGTTATCGCTATCATGATCCTCGGCTACGGCGTTGATCGCTCCGGGGCGATGAACCGGATCATACAACCCATCGTGGAGGCGGCAAAATCGGACGAAAGGCGTTTGATCGGGTTTGTCGCACTGACCGCCGGGCTGGCTTCCGCATTCATGCAGAATATCGGCGTCGTCGCCCTTTTCCTTCCTGCCATGTTGCGAATCGTAAAGCGGACGGGCATGTCGGCATCGCGGCTTTTGATGCCCATGGGATTTGCCGTCATGCTCGGTGGTAATCTGAGTATGATTGGTTCCACCCCACTTTTGATTCTGAATGATCTCTTGAGACACGGAGGGCACAAAGCGTTCAGCCTCTTCAGCGTGACACCCGTCGGGATAGCGCTGCTCACTGCCGGACTGGTGTATTTCCTGTTCTTCGGCGACTATGTCCTGCCCCGGGCAAAAGAAAAGGAAGAAGAAACCATCAGCACGCAGCAGCGGTTGATCGATACCTGGAATCTGCCGACGACCATCTACCAGTGCATCATCCCCGCGAACAGCCTCCTGGCGGGGAAAACGAGAGAAGAGGCTGAGCTGTGGACGAAGCACAGGCTCAATCTCCTCGCCCTCGCCGACGGAGATGATGTGTTTTACGCCCCCTGGAGACATACCCCGTTTGCTGCGGGCCAGCGGTTGGTAGTGCTCGGCGATCAGACCGATCTTATACGCTTTGTTTCAGAATACGAATTGTTGTTCAAAAAGGACCGGCGCCCCTTCGAACATCTGGAGACCGCCGGTCATGTGGGATTCGCGGAATTAATTATCCCGGTCAGATCACCGGTTATCGGCAATACCTTACGGGAGATAGCGTTCCGCAAAACCTACGGTATCGAGCCGATTATGCTCCTCAGCGGTGAAGGTGAAAAGCGGGGGAACTTCTCCGATCAGGTGCTCCAGCCGGGTAACGCCATTATCGTTCACGGCCGATGGCAACAGATTAAGGCAATGGCCGATAACATCAATTTCGTTCTTGTGACGCCCGTGGAAGCAACGGAAGCGACGGAGGAGTCACGGCCGATCCTGGCAATGCTGTGCTTTGTCGGCTCCATCATTCTCGCGCTTTTCGGTTTTCCCCTCTCACTCGGCCTTCTGACGGGTGCCCTCGCCATGATACTGCTCCGGATCGTGCCGATTGATGAAGCCTACAGGGCAGTTGACTGGAAAACGGTATTTCTCCTGGCAGGACTGATTCCTCTCGGCCTAGCAATGGATCGCACCGGCGCCGCCGCATATTTGGCCTCGCAGATGATGCAGGTACTGGAGGGCACTCACGCAATAGTGGTCCTTTTCGCCGTGGGCATCTTTGCCACATTGTTTTCTCTCTTCATGTCGAATGTGGCCGCCACGGTTCTCCTGGTTCCGCTCGCCATGATTATCGCGGACGCGACCGGGATACCCCCCCGGGGTCTCGCGTTGCTTGTTGCCATCTGCGCGTCGAACTCCTTTGTGCTTCCGACACACCAGGTCAATGCGCTGCTCATGTCTCCCGGAGGATATAAAAATGCCGATTTCATTCGGGCGGGGGGGATCATGACGATCATCTTCCTGGTGATATCGGTGGCTTTCGTGTATCTCTTGTATCTATGAGTTATCCGTCCCGGCATGCGACTCTCAAAGGGGACGGCGCTTTACCGGTAACACAAAATCAGGGCCAAAATCAGGGGACGCCAGCCAAAATCAGGGGACGCCATACTTATTTCTATCGAACTGAAATAGGTAAGGTGTCACGATATTCCGATTCCTGTCCTCCGGCAAAGGCGTAAAAGATGGTCTCGTTCAGGGCGACCACAGTGCCATCGACGGAGGCCACCGTCGTGATCAGTTCCGTCTGATACGGATCGGCCCAGAAGATCTTTTCCGTTGCCATGGTTATCCTTCCGACACGATGTTGTACTGATATTGGCTGAACGATTCCCCCCGAAACCGGCATCCTGGGGATGTTACTCCCGTGAAGGTACACTACTGCTACTCATTGTCAAGGATAATTATATACGGCGATTATGTACCGTTCGTACTGTACTGCGAACGGTCACCCATTCAAGGTGAGGTCAAGAAAAAAAACACCTTTCCATTGCAAAAATAGCGTTTGGAATGATATGGAAAGAACGACGTCAGATAAAATAACGTCTCAATTCATAGAAAAAGCCGGATGTTTACTCAGTGAGATCAACCAACAAAAACATATCGAATGTTATTTTAATAATGTTGTGCTGTTATATAAGCCTTCTCCTTGTAGTGGGATTATGGCCGATGAATTTTCGGCAACACAATAGGGCCGTCCTGGATAATCATAATGGCATTACCCTTATTCCTCCATCCACCGCTTATTCGAAAGTACCTCCTCAAAAACTCCTCGATATGCGGGAATTCACGATACTTATCGACATGGTCTCCGATTTTTCCGCATCTGAGGGATTTGGGAGCATTCTGACGTATGGCCTTGATTATCACAGTATGAACTTCATGGTGGGACAGTGGAGAGCAGGTATTGAGCTCAGGATTAAATCCGATGGTAATACCAGAACTATCAGTTTCGGAAAGAAAAATGTTTTCAGAAAGGGAGAACAAGCACGGTTTGCCATTGTTTACGATCTGAACAGATTGGTTCTCTATCACAACGGGGAGAAAATCGCTGCAAGAAGGACAGGTCCTTTGACGTTTTCTCGCTGGAAAAGATCATATCCTCTCGTCATCGGAAGCAATGCGAAAGGAAGGAGCTTCTGGAAAGGAACGATTCGATCAATCGCGATTTTTGACAGGGCACTTTTGAAAAGTGAGATTCAAACCGCGGCTGTCCAAATAAGAGAGTTTTTGCCCCTGATCTACTATTCTTTTGAGAACGATGAAGGTACGGCGGTTACCGACTATGGCGCAGGGACTCCGGTAACTTTGATTGTCCCCAACCGTTTTATCCCATACGGAAGAGCGGTTTTAGAATTTCCGTTGAACGGGCATAACAAATTCCTGAATAATCTCATGGACATCACGATCAACCTGCTCGGGTTTATCCCTCTTGGGTTTTTTCTTTTCATGTATATGACCCAAAGGCATGCATCGTTAATAAGATCTCTCCTGTTTGCAATAGTTGTCGGGTTTACTATCAGTTTTTTCATAGAAATTTCCCAGATTTTTCTCTCGAGTCGATCATCGAGCATGCTTGACCTGATTAATAACACTCTCGGGAGCGCCACAGGAGCTTTTCTGTACCACTATAGAGGTCATTTCCTCAAATACTGCTATAAAATATAGCCCCGGACCGTTTTGAAATATCTTTTCCATAGTCAACGATTGACCCCCTCTTTTCCTGGGTGTCAAAATCAATAGAACCCCTGGATGATTGTTGATAGTAGAAGATAACTGAACGCAAAAAAGCGACAGTAAAGTTTTGGATACAATAAAGCTGTATACAATTTTTGATTTGGCAGCATTGACAATGCTATTAAAAGGATAACATCACTTCTTAACGGTTTGTTACCCTAATTGGTTTTTACAAATTTCACAAGACAACAGAAACCTACCATGTTATAAGTGCAGCAAGTCTAACTAACGATCTCTTTTACCTCTCCGGTAACATTTGCTTTTGAGTCAACAGGAATATGTGTCGAAAGGAAAGCACTTAAACGAAATGACAAAAATACGACGAAAAATCGATGAATTAAAGGATTCGAAAACGGACAATGTCTTTCAAGAAAGACTTTACAAAATCTTAGAGGGAAGCTTAAAGGCCGGTCTTTATGTGGTTCAGAATGGAAGATTCAGGTATGTGAACGACCATGCGGCAAAATACTGGGGATATAACAGGGATGAACTTTTGGGTATGGAATCCATGAATTTTGTGCATCCTGACGATCGGGCAAAAGTTAGGGAAAATGCAATAAATATCTTAAAAGGAGTGGGGTTTTCTTCCTATGATTTCAGGACCACGCCAAAAGACGGAACCGCACGGTGGATGACTGAGGCTGTCACATCTATTCAATACGAGGGGAGTCGAGCTGTCCTGGGAATATCCATTGACATTACCGATCAGGTAGAATATCGCAACAGGCTGACCGAGATGGAAGCCCTTGAAGCATCTATCCTGGATTCCATTCCCCATGCAGTTATTGGCCTCCGGAACCGTCTTGTCATTTTTGCCAATGGTGGGGTAGAATCTGTGTTCGGCTGGAAACCGGATGAGTTGATCGGTAAGAGCCCCCGTGTTTTCTGCCGAACGGAGGAGGAAGGCAGGAACGCAGAAAACCGCTTATATACGACTCTGGAGAGAAAAAGAACCTTTAGCTTTGAGTTGCCCTGTCAGCGGAAAGATGGCACGGACATTGTTTGTATGATAAATGCCTCGCGAGTTGGCGAAGCCTTGAGAGATAAGAACATAGTTGTTATTTATGAGGATATAACAGGCCGAAAACGGATTGAGGATGCATATATGACAATGGCAAGGAGTTCTGTTGCCGGGGTATATATAGTCAAGGACGGAGTATTTGTATTTGGCAATCACAGATTTGCAAAAGTAGCGGGTTATTCCGAAGAAGAGCTGATAGGTTTGGAAGCTTTAAGCATAGTTCATCCTGATGATCAAAAAAGGGCAAGAAACTGCATTGTCAGGATGTTGCGGGGCGATAGCTCGACTCCCTACGAATTCAGGATCATAACCAAGGATGGGAAAATCCGCTGGATGATGGAGGCGGTTACATCAATTCCCGTTGAAGGTGGGAGAGCGGTTTTGGGAAATTCGATGGACATCACAGAACTCATTGAAGCGCGGAACGAAGTAGAGGGGTTAAAGGCCCTTGAAACATCTTTTTTGGAGGCTATTCCCCATGCAGTTATTGGCCTGCGAGAAAGGCATATTGTTTTTGCAAATGATGGTGTTGAATCTGTTTTCGGCTGGAAACCGTCTGAATTGATTGGAAAGACGTCGCGAATACTTTACCGGACGGAAAGGGATAACAGGGAAATGGCAAAACACATTTACAGGGACCTTAAAAAACAACAAACCCATAGAACGGAGTTTCCCTGCATCCGGAAAGATGGCAAACATATCGAATGTATGGTTAGCGCCGCACGAATCGGAGGAAGCCTAAAAGAACGAAATATTGTCATAACGTATGAAGATATAACTGAAAGTAAAAATGCGAAGAGGGAATTGGAGAAATCAAGTGAGAAGCTTCGCAATCTTTCAGCCCATCTTGAAATGGCGCGAGAAAAGGAGCGGACACGTATCGCGCGAGAACTTCATGATGAGCTGGGTCAGCTGCTTACTGCCTTACATATGGATATTGTCCTGTTAAATAGAAAGATACCGGAAGGACACCCATTCCTGCTGGAAAAAACGGAGGCCATGGCCAAACTCATTGACATGACTATGGGGATGCTCAAAAGGATTTATATGGATCTCAGACCAGGCATGCTCGATCATCTTGGTCTTGCTGCAGCTGTCGGATGGCAGGCACGAGAGTTTGAAAAACGAACAGGGATTAAGAGTAAAGTGACAGTTGACCCTGAAGACATGGAATTAGATTCGGATCTTTCAACTACCATCTTTCGCATATTTCAGGAGACACTAACAAATATTGCACGCCATGCGGAAGCAACGAAAGCCGACATTAATTTAAAAGTAAAAAATGACAGAATCGTGCTGACCGTTAAAGATAATGGGAAGGGGATTACTGAAGATCAGCTTTCTAAACCCAACTCTTACGGTTTGATGGGAATAGGTGAACGAGTCTATCATTGGGGGGGGAAAGTCAAAATCACCGGTAAAAAAGATAAGGGAACCGTCGTAAAAGTAGATGTCCCACTTAGCGAAAAAGGAGAAGAATGATGTCAAAGATAAAAATATTGATTGCAGATGATCATCCCATTGTGCGAGAGGGATTCAAGCAAGTTCTTTCTGAAACTTCCGACATGTTTGTGTCGGACGAGGCAAGCAATGGGCAGGAAGCACTCAATTTGGTTCATAAAAATAAGTATGACGTTATCTTGTTAGATATCTCCATGCCGGGCAGGAACGGCCTTGAAATCCTGAAGGATTTAAAAAGCGAATACCCCTCACTTCCTGTTCTGATTGTGAGTATCTATCCTGAGGAACAGTATGCCGTAAGAGCATTTCGGGCAGGTGCCTCGGGTTATTTGACCAAGGCAAGTGCCCCGAATGAATTAATCGCTGCGATACGAAAGGTTTCAAAGGGCGGAAGATACATCAGTTCTTCTCTTGCAGAGAAATTAACATATTATCTCGATGCCGATGCTACGAAATCTCCCCATGAAACTCTTTCTGACCGGGAGTATCAGGTCATGATGATGATTGCTTCGGGGAGAACGGTGACTGAGATTGCAGAAGAGCTGTTTCTAAGTGCTAAGACTATCAGCACTTATAGATCTCACATCTTGAGAAAAATGAAAATGAAGAACAATGCCGAAATTATCATTTACGCTGTCCAGAACAATCTCTTAGGTTAAACAAGCAGGTAGTATTTATTGCCTTTTCTGAGATCAGGGTCATGTAGTTTCTGGGCGAGAGCCCTACCCTCAGGGTACCATGTTGTTTCCCCATATCAGACAAATCCCGATAATTCCATAAGCTTAATCCCCCAAAATAATGCCTCACTTTCTTAGACAAGAGGGGTCCTCTGTCTTAGAAAATAATCGTGCATCGTCTGAGGATAAATCCAGACATATACCGATTGTTTTGCTGATTTCTACTCTATATATTAACCGTGCAGATAGAGAAAGACTAATAAAAGAGAAAGGGGGATCGAAGTCATGTTAACGAGAACAAAAAGACGAGGGAAAACAGATCTGCCCTCAAATGTAGATTTTATTGGTGAGCATATAGGCCGAATGATGGGTGAACCAATGACCCGTATCCATTATTCGAAGAAGATCGTGAACTTTCACTGAGCATAGAAGCAAGTGAATACCGGCATGGGCCTTAAAGGCATGCCGAGAAGACCAGGAAAGGAGAAAAGAAAATGAAGAGAGGAAAAGGCATAAAGGCGAGAAGCAGGGAAATTGTTGTGGCAGAGGAATTTTGGTATGATCCGATGAGCTACCCCGCATTCATGAAAAAGAAAGACGATAAGAAAACACCAATCATATAAGGCTATGATCTTTCGCTGTCAGTGGCAATTTTATCACAGGTGTAGGAACGCCATAAAATACACCTCCTTCTTGTTCGTTCAGGGATGATATTGAATAAATATCGTCCCTGGATGAGCAAACTCTCAAAGGGGCCTGATGATTATTTTGAGCGATTGATAAGCATGGGGAGGATTAAGCACCTCATAAAGATCACCACATATGGCATGTAGAGAAGCTATGATGAGGTGACATAAACAAAATTGTGAAACATTAAAACAGGAGGTCTATCATGATTACAGAAAACGAAAAGAAAGCCAGAGCGAAGAGCCAGGAGTCAAAGAAATCCAAGGATTACTTTAAAAAGTACGGCATTAAGCCCCTCTCCGAAATTAGTCCATTTGGCCCGTAGAGGAGCCTGTGTGTAATAGGAGAAATCGGGGAACATCATACCTGTTTAGCGATTTCTGGTGTCCCCCGATTTCGTCATATCTGTCGAATATCGTAACTTCTTTGTCAATTCTTACGATGTAGACATCTGCTTAACATCTTAACCGATACTGCCAAAACAAAAGGTTAAAACAGCTTGCCATCATCAGGATTTACAAGACGTTGAAAATAAAAGTATCTACTATATACCTACCTTCCGATATCCCGGGCAAACTAGATTACTTTGCCGTTGATCTTGACTTCATCGACATCGGCCTCTGATGGCTCGTATCTGTCATTGTCGCTTATAACTTTCAGCTTTCCTTCCGGATATACCACCTGAATTCTCTTGATCATTTTCTCATGGGTGTATCTGCTTGCCGGGCGCACAAAAAAAGCCGCTTTCCTTGAGAGGAAAGCGGCTTGATTGAAGAATATTATCAGATCGTCGTCTTTACCATACCCCCATCGACATTGATTGCCTGGCCTGTGATAAACTTTGCTTTCTCCGATGCCAGGAAGGCCACCATATTAGCGATATCATTCGGGTCACCGTGGTGTCCCAGGGGGATGTTCTGCTCGGCAAACCACGTGATGGCTTCCGGGCCTGACATGCCGATCATCTGACCCAGCTGGTCTCCCAACTGCCCGGGGCCTTCCCAGAGGGACGTCCGGGTGGGTCCCGGGCACACGGCATTAACCAAAATACTGTCCTTGGCCACGTAGTTGCTCAGGTCCTTTGTGAACATGATTACTGCTGCCTTGATTGCGTCGTAATCCAACAGCCCTCCCGGCTGTTTTCCAAATACGGAAGATATGTTGATAATCCGCCCCTGGCCTTGCTTCCGCATGTGAGGGATGACTTCTTTGGAACACTGAATCGGACCGAATAACATGAGATCCATGTTGTACCTGAACTCTTCCTCGGGGAGTTCCATCGGGTCGCTCAGCCGGCCGGTGCCGGCATTGTTTACAAGGATGTCAATCCGCCCGAATTTTTCCAAGGCTTTGGACACAAAGTTCTTATTATCATCTGACTTGGTTACATCGGCCTGGACAGCAAGGACCTCTGTCCCCTTTGTCCTGATCTCTTCGGCTGCACTATCAAGTGACTCTTTGTTTCGGCCGCAGATGGCCACGTTACAGCCTTCTTCAGCCAAAACCAGGGCACAGGCCTTACCAATACCCCTGGAGGCGCCTGTGATCAGCGCTACCCTTCCTTTCAATCCGAAATCCATTTTAATCCTCCTTTCAACCTGGAATCACCAGGATGCAGGTTAATAAACTATCGTCAAACTTCATCCTGCCCATGAAAAACCGGTATTTCCCATGTTGTTCCCGTCCAGTCCCTCTCGGAGAGGAAACCAACGGGGAAAGATAACAAGCAATTCTCAAAAAAGTCTTTCACGGGAACATGACGGGTTCGGCAGCGATTATTTCGCCGATATGCACGGGTTCCCAGATCGCCCGCAGTGGTTTAATATCAATGTAATTGTAAGCACCTTTTTGTTCTCTTGGTTCGAAGCGCCCGCTTTGCATGCTGGGGAAACCTTCCATTGCCAGCATTTCGACTGCTTCATCCACATCATCAACCAGAAAGTTCATATGGTGTAATCCTTCCCCGACCTCGTCCAGCCAATCCCGGTAAATCGATGGGCCTTCGACGGGTTGCACCAACTCAAGTTGCACATCGCCCACCTGGGCTAATGCGATCTTTTCCCTGGCCCAGACGGTCCGGCCATGGTACTTACGATCATAAACTAAAGGTGCCTCCCATTTATAAATAGCCCAGGGTCCGATACCAAGAATATCCCAGTAGTTTTTCGCCACTGACTCCAGATCCTTGACGACGAGGGCTATCTGATTGATACCTTTACACTTGATCTTGGCAATACTTTCTTGTGCCATAGCTTTTTCCTCCTCTTTTGAAATTAGAGGGATACCTCATCGGTCAGAATGCTTTTAAATCCTTTTCAAAAATTTCCCGGTGTGTAATCCAACATTATGAAGGCAATTCGATTGACGAAGCTCAACGTGACTTTTTATCCACGTGCATCACCCTTTGACATTCCCCCTATAACACGCTGTTAAGGCGCCTGGGCTGAAGTCCCAAGACTTAACCCGTTCGCCAACTCCTCTCCCTTAATCTTTCAGTAATCCTCGTTTGCGCCAATCGGTAATAGTTTCCTCCAGCCATGCATGAATTGCATCGCCGTGCACCAGGTCGGGCAAATCGCGCTCCGCATTCTCCGGCTCGATGATAATCAGCCATCCTTTGCCGTAAGGGTCAGAATTTAACAAGCCCGGCTGACTCATGACATCCGGGTTGATTTCAATTACCTTTCCTGAGATGGGCGCTCGGAGCGGTCCGACATATTTGCCCGCTTCCATCGTTCCGAACGGCCTGCCCTTGGCAATGGACCGGCCAGGGGGCTTGAGCCGGACGGCGCTCACCGCTCCGGCCGATTTCTGGGCCAGGTCATCAAGTCCAACGCTTGCCTGTGTGCCTTCCATGCGAACCCACAGATGATCATCCGGTTGGTAGTAGAATTCATCCGGCAAATTAATTCCTTCGACTTGAGCCATTTTAACCTCCTTACTTGTATCCTTTGGCCAGGTCCAAGACCTACGCAAGGATTGATCTCAGATGTCCAGAGACTGTTGAAAAACGCCCATCTGCGGCGTTACCCTCATTCTTCGTCACTACGACGTACCCATAAGTACGACTCATTCCTCAGAATTTCGGGTGCCTTGCATCTGGACATTTTTGAACAGCCTCATCTTGAGACTTTTTCAACGGCCTGTCCAGAATCTCAGCCACTAATTCCAGAATGTCTTTCACCGAGACATCGGGAGCGGTTTGCTCCGTTCCGCGTGTTAACATCCGAACGCACTGTGGGCAAGCAGTAACGATGGTCTGTGCGCCGGTTACGAGCAGTTTTCTCACCGTTTGGGCCGCCACATGTCCACACAACGCCGTGTCAATCATTTCCAGGTCGCCGCCGCCTCCGCAGCACAGCCCTCGCTCGCGCCGCTCGTGAACCTCAACGAACTGAAGACCGGGGATCGCTGCCAGCACCTCGCGTGGTGCATCGTACACACCTCCATTGCGCGCCAGGTCGCACGGATCGTGGTACGTGACGATTCGATTTACATCCTTCATCGGCAACTGTTTGGCAGCCGCTAAGTCGGCCAGTAACTCTGTCGAATGAAGCATCCGCACGCCGGGCAAATGACGAGCGTATTGTTCAAGCCACATCACCCGGCAGGCCGGACAGTTAAAGACGATGGTTGTAGCGCCGGTAGCACGGACACGCTCCAGGTTTTGCTCAATCACCTTTTGCGTCTCGTCATGCATTCCTGCGGCAAGCAGCGGATAGCCGCAACAGACTTCACCTTCGCCCAAGATAGTGAAATCCACCCCGACAGCATTGAGCACATGGACGAACGACTCGGCGATGCGCTGGGTCCGAGGTGAAAAGGATGATAAACAGCCGACAAAGTAAACGACCTCAGCCCGATCCCGCTGGTAGAGATCGGCGGGCGGGTCGTCCATGTACTCTACCCAGCCGGCCCGTTCGTCGTTCTGGTAATTGTAGATGTTGCCGGTTCTGGCAATGTTATCGAGAGTTGTCGCAAACTCCGGGGGGGACAGCTCACGCGCAACTGTTTGTTTGCGAGCTTCCAACCAGAACTGACGCAGATCAATGCGCGTCGAGCAGACCTGGGTGCATTGCCCGCATAGCGTGCACTGGTAGAGTCTCTTCATCTGATCGGCGGTCAGCGGCTTTCCTTCCAGCAGCATCCGAATAAGATTAAGCCGGCCACGAGGCGAACATGATTCCCAGCCGACGCCAGCGTAAGTCGGGCAGACCGACCGGCAATAGCCACAGTAGGAACAGATGGTTGCTTCGGTCATGAGTCCTTCGAAAAAGACTTTATCCTTCATGACCGGTCCTTTCCCATGGCGACGTGAGCCGCACCAAGTATGGTGGCGCCTGGAACAAAAATGATGGGCCACAACGGGAACGACGCCTGATACAACTTGCCCGGATTCATGATGCCGGACGGATCAAGCAATGCTTTACGCCGCTTGAGTTCGGACAGTTGAGTCCGGCTGAACATCCGAGGCAGGTAGGCAGTGTTCCACAGACCGACACCGTAAGGCCGTCCTCCGTAGCGAGCGGCCAAATCGTGCAATCGCTTGGTGAATCCAATAGCTGCCAGGTATTTTACTGTGCGACGCTCATCGGTCGGATAGAGAGACATGACCAGGGCCATATCCGGTGCAACGGCAAACCCATAGGTGCCGATTAGTAAATGACTGCGTTCGGCCAGGATCTTGACTGATGTAAGGTAGTGAGACAGATCATTCAGCGGCAACCATACTTCGGCAGCCAGGAGTGAGGGTCCGGCCCGCTTAGTGCGCAGGTGATGCAGGCGCAGATTCCATTCATCCAGCGCGAGATCGGAAGACATTTCTTTCCCCACTGTATGGGGCAGTCTGTTTCTGCCCAGGGTGACCTCAGACGGCTCGCCCTGGAAACTCACCAGGAGCAATCCTTTTTCACTGACAGGAAACGTAGACTGCGGCAAGTCGAGTGGTATGTCGAACCCGGCGCGTTCCAGCAGTCGCAGGTAGCCGCTGTCAGCGAAAAAGATAGTAAAGGGTCGAGGCTCAGCGCGTGCCAGCGAACCGACGCTCTGGCCGAGTATATTCAGATCATCGAAGGCGAACAGGTGATGAGACTCGGCAGCTGGACGCGGACGAATACTGAGTTCAACCCGGGTGATGACACCCAGGGTGCCTTCGGCAGCGACGAACCAGTCAAGCGGCGGATCGCTTTTACGAGTTATCGTGCGCAATTCGCCACGCTCCGAAGGCAACGCAACCTGCAAGCTGACCAGTTGTTCGCCCAATCCGCCGTACTTGAGACTGCCTATCCCTTGCCCCTGCATACTCACCCAGCCGCCGACAGTCGCCGAGACAGCGCTCGACGGGTATGACTTGACGGCAAAACCCTTCTGCTGCAAGGCATCATCCAGATCAAACCAGGTAGTGGCCGGCAGTACTCGAACGGTCTGCCGCGCCGTGTCCAATTCGATTCCATCGCGCAGGTCATTCACATCCAGCACCCACCCCCCGCGGACCGGCACGGAATTATAGTAGCTGGTGCTGGCGGCGGCTCTTGGTGTTACAGGAATGCGCTCGTTCGTGGCCTGGCGCAGTACGTCAGCTACCTGCTCGGCATTGCCGGGCCGAATAACGGCATCGGGCAGGGTTTGGAAAAACGGTTTGACCATTATGGATGGAACAAAGGCCAGATCGCGGGAATACAGCTTACGCTCGATGTCGTCCTCAGTCACACGATCAGCGGATATAGTGGTGATTTTTGTTAAGGACATAGTCTATCCTCTACGGATTGATACTTCTCTCTATGAGGGATACATCGCGGGGAAAGTGTTCGCTCAACACTTCTTCGGCGTGGTACGAGCTGCGTACCAGCGGGTCGGCCAGGACCGCTTGAAAGCCCATTGTCCGGCCAACATCACGATACCACGCAAACACGACCGGATGGACGTGATCGGTTACAGGGAGCTGCCGACTCGTCGGCTGAAGATACTGCCCAATGGTTAGAATATCGCAACCGGCACGACGCAGGTCGCGCATTGTATCAATTACTTCACCACAGGTTTCACCCAGGCCGACCATCAACCCCGATTTTGTGGTCAACCCTCGTTGTTTGGCCCATGCCAGCACGGCCAGTGAACGACGATAATCTGCCTTTGATCGCACCTTGTCCGACAGTCGCTCGACGGTCTCGACGTTGTGATTGAACACGTCAGGCTGGGCGGCGGCCACAGTATCAAGCGCCGAGAGCGACCCACGGAAATCGGGAACCAGTACCTCCACCGTTGCACTGGGTAAACGGTCCCGAATGGCCTGGATGGTTGAGACAAACTGGCCGGCACCGCCATCGGGCAGATCGTCGCGAGTAACCGAGGTGAGAACGACATGATGAAGGTCCAATCTCGCAGCCGCCTCAGCGACACGGGAAGGTTCCTGTGGATCGGGAGGAAGGGGGTGTCCGGATGTTACGTTGCAAAAGTGACAGTGTCGGGTACACACATCGCCGAGCAGCATGAACGTGGCCGTTCCCCGTGCCCAACATTCGCCGATGTTCGGACAGGCGGCTTCCTGGCAGACAGTATGTAAATTTAAATCGGCGACCATTTGTTCAATGGTCGCCGTTTCTTCCTGGGGCGCTGGAGCTACCAGCCATGGCCCGGGCATATGACGTGGTGCAACCTGCCGCATGAACACGCGGCCAAAGGCAGCGGTCAAACTGTGTTCCACCTCCTCCATCGCCAATGGCTGTCCCAGGACTGCCCCCATGGATGTGACACCCAGGCTGTTCAAACCGCAGGGGACGATCATCTGAAAGTGCGCCATGTCAGGATCAACATTGAGTGCCATCCCGTGTGTCGTTACCCCATCCTGCACAGCCACTCCTATCGCCGCAATCTTGTCTCGTCCAATCCACACGCCCGGGTGCTGCTCGACACGGCTGGCGGTGATGCTCCATTCGTTCAGAACCTCCAGCGCAACCTGCTCCAATCGCCACAGATAATCATGTAAATCATCATTCGGCAATTTCAGGATTGGGTAAACAACCAGTTGGCCCGGGCCGTGATACGTCACGCGGCCACCGCGTTCGGTCGGGACGACCTCAATGCCGTGTTGTCGGAGATAGTCGGAAGAAACACGTACATCTTCGCTTCCGCCTGCACAGCCCAGCGTAATGACCGGCGGGTGTTCGACGAGAAGCAGAACATCACCCATGTCGCCTCGACGGCGCGCGTCCCGCATACGCTCCATGAGATGCAGCGCATGTCGATAAGAGACTCGCCCCATTCGAGTGAGATGAATCGGTTCACATGAAGACACGTTCAAACTCCGTGCACTTGAAAGGAGACCTTTGCATAATGTCCCTTTTTGCCCAATTTCTGCGCCTGCCCTGTGGAATGCGAAGCCTATTCCTCTGGGGTCAGTCTCAAATTTTAATCCTCGAAATATCCAATATATTCCTATGTTTAAAGTTTTCGCCTTCCTTGAACTTGAACAAAATTGAACATTCTGCAAAGGTCTCAAGTTGAGACCTTTGCATGGCCCCCTCTTTTGCCCAATTTTGGTCATTGCGAGGAGCAAAGCGACGCGGCAATCTCGTGGCTTATCAATGTGTTATGAGATTGCTTCGTTTCGCTCGCAATGACAATACTGGGGTTATGCAAAGGTCTCAAGTTAACGGATTGTTTATCAGCTGAAAAAGACACTAAAACCTGGGTATATACAAAGCCTGGCCAAAAATTGCTCGCCCGGCCTCCACCATACTCTCGCTGAGCGTCGGGTGAATCCGGATAGCCCACGCAAAATCCTCTGCCAGTGCTTCGAGCTGGATTCCCAGTGTTGCTTCTGCGATCAGTTCAGTTGCCCGGTAGCCAACGATGTGAACGCCCAGGACCTTGCCCAGCTTGCGGTCTGCCACGAACTTAATGCCGCCTTCGACCTCACCCAGGCTCATCGCCCGTGGGTTTGACCCGTAGGTGATGTTGGCGATCTCAACATCGTAGCCCTGATCTGTCGCCTCATCTTCGGTCAGGCCGACGGTGGCAACTTCGGGAAGCGAGAATGCATAGCGTGGCACCGCACGCTGATCCAGGCGGCGAGTGAATCCCATTGCATTCTCCGCGGCCACCAAACCACCGACCGTCGCCAGTGAGGAATACATTATACCGCCTGTCAGGTCGCCCAGGGCATAGACACCCGGCATGTTTGTCTGCATGCGGTCGTCCACAATGACGGCACCGCCGTTGAGTTTGATGCCTGCCTGTTCAAGTTCCAGCCCGTCGATTGCCGGGACACGACCCGCCCATAGGAATTTGTCAACCGTGACGAGAGTATCTCCCTTCAAACCGGACAGTGTGACATCCAACCCCCCGTTACGTGTTACTGACTTGAGACGGACATCGTTTATCACCTGGATGCCTTGTTTCTGTAAGATACCCTGGAGCCGCTGGCCAATTTCGTAATCTTCCAGGGGCAAAGGGTATGGCCCATCTACGGCAAGTGTTACCTGGCTGCCCAGAGCGGCATACAACGTGGCAAACTCGATATCAGGAACGCCCCCGCCCCAGATGAGCAGTCGGTCCGGCACCGAGTCAATCTGGATTGCCTCGTCAGGCCGCATGACATCCTCAATGCCGGGCGGCAATGGTGCCCACTGCGCCCCGGTCGCCAAGATGATGGCACGTGTCGCCTGTAAGCGCCGTCCATCCACTTCGACCGTTTTGGCATCAACGAGACGGGCCTGGCCCTCTATGATCTCGATGCCGAAGGTCGGTAAAATGCCCGCTATCCCCTCGCGTAAATCTTGAACGACGCGATCTCTGTGAGCAACCATTCCGGGCACATTGAATGAGGGTTCTCCAACCTGGATGCCCAGGTTAGCGGCCTGACAGATGTTCCGGTACAACTCGACACTCGCCAGAAGACTGGACATGGGAATACAGTTATTATTGACACACATGCCGCCCAGGTGTGCTCGTTCAATGACGGTCACCTGCGCGCCAAGCTGCGCGGCACGAGTCGCGGCGGCAGTCCCGCCCGATCCTCCTCCGATAACTATAATATCCGGCATGATAACCTCCAACAAAAATTATTCAAAGGCTCACTACTGTGAGAGAAGCATGATGGCGTTCGTTAAATCGCCGGTTGTCAGTCCCGGCGATTGAATGGAGATGTTGCGATACGTATCTTCGATGAGTGTCTGGATGGCGTTCACTTCCAACGCCGTTCCGCACAACACCCGTTCGAGCATGCCCGTTGCGAACCTGGGCAGCATCGTGAAATCACCGGAAAGGGTCACATCGTCAATCCGTCCGTCATACACCCGGGCGGTCACGCGGACAAGACCACCCGACGTTTTCAAAGCCACTTCTCGTACGTTGATATCCTGGTGAATCTTCACTCCCGATTGCTGCAAGCTGCCTTTCTGATACAGCCACTCATCCGTGGCAAATTTTTTGTCAAGCTCTTCCGCAAGGGCAAGCTCCCTGGCGGTCGGTTTGTCATACACAAAGCGGCGTTCCAGTGTGGCTTGCGCCTGTTCAAGGTAAATCTTGATGGTGGCGTCACGGTCGGGCATATAGCCGAGCTGACGTGTTATTGTCGTCATATACTCATTGAGCGACTGAGAAATCTTGTCGCGCATCTTCTCCGATGATACGTTGAGCACATGCGACATCGCATCGAAGTTGAAATCAAACATCAGCGAGCCGACGACGACTTCGGCCATGCCCATCTGAGCCGCACCGGTACCGCCGATTTTCCTGCCTCCTACGTGAACGTCGTTGATGGGACGATAGTTCGCAGGGATGCCGAGCTCATGATACGTTTCGACGAGCGGCTTGATATACAGTGCAAAACGCTCATAAATGTCATGCGGCAATGCATCCCGGTGAAAGATCCACTGCATAAACACCTGGTTCTTATCGAGATACACCGCTCCACCACCTACCTCGCGTCGAACAATGGGCAAGCGGTGCTTGTGGCAGTATTCGACATCAACTTCTTTTTCGAGTTCCTGATGAAAACCGATGCAGACGTAAGGTTTGCTCGGCGCGACGATAATTATCGTATCGGGCGTATACTCATCAAGCGCATAGGCAACGGCATGATAGATCGTCTGCGATCGAATCGGTGAGACAAACCCCAAGTCAAGCAAGCGAATAATGTCCATGGTTTGAGACCTTTGCAGAATGTTCAATTTTGTTCAAGTTCAAGGAAGGCGAAAATTTTAACCACAGGAATATATAGGATATTTCGAGGATTAAAATTTGAGCCTGACGCAGAAATTGGGCAAAAGGGGACGTTATGCAAAGGTCTCGGTTTGAACTCTACGTTTGCACATCCACCCACACGGTGACGGCTGCCAGCGCCACTACCGTGTTCTCGTTAATGTCTCCCTGTTGTTCGTCAAAGAGAGTCGGAACGGAGAGCCCACCCTCGACAACTTGTATATTCTTATGCCCGAAAGGAATTTCGGACAGGACGGCTTCATGATCCACCTGGTCAGGCAGGGGCGTGGCGATCTTGACCTCGACGACCATATCGTCCAGGCGCGGGAGAGCCAGGATTTCCTGCAGACCGCACAGGCAGCTGCGGGAAATGGCGTCCTGGACAGCCCGGCAGCTGGCTTTGGTCACATCCTGCCCGTGCAGGTCTGTTCCCATTCCGATTTCGACAATAAATCGCTTTCGCATGGCAGTCCTCACACAAGCAATCGGTAGGGATTCTCAAGCAGCTCTTTGAGCGACTGCATGAACTCGGCGCCGGCGGCGCCATCGATCAGGCGATGATCTATTGTCAGGCTGAGCACCACCATCTTTCGCCGCGCGATCTGGTCGTCATGGATAACCACTCGTTCAGCGATGCGGCCCACACCCAGGATGGCGGCCTCCGGTGAATTAATGATGGGCGTAAAACCGTCAATGCTATAATTACCCAGGTTGGTAATGGTGAAAGTGCCGCCCATCACTTCGTCCACCGACAGGGTTCCGTCCCGCGCTCCCTCCGCCAGTCGACGAACTTCCCGGGCGATTTCCCGAACGGTCTTCTTGTCGGCATCACGCACAACGGGAACAATCAGCCCATCCTGCAGCGCAACGGCGACGCCGATGTGAACGGATTCGAGCTGGTGAATTTCATCGCCGATGAGCGTCGCGTTCATTATCGGGTGACGTTTAAGCGTCCCGGCGACGGCCCTGACAAGGAAATCAGTGTATGTCACATCAAAGTCGGCCTTGACCTGCTCACGCAACTTGACCAGTTCGGTCATGTCAACTTCCACCATCATGGTCAGTTGCGCCATGTTGTGCAGGCTCTCGACCATGTGGTCGGCGATGGCCTGGCGCATCCCGGCGAACGGGATGACCCGGGCTGCAGGTTCGGCCGCTTCCGTCGGCACGGCTGATGCCGGGACCTGAGCCTGTGCTTCAAAGGCCAGCACATCCTGCTCGGTGATCCGTCCGCCGATGCCGGTGCCGGGGATTTCTGCCAGTTTCAGTCCGAGTTGCCCGGCGAGTTTACGGGCCGCCGAGGTCGCCAGCACCTCGGCTGGTACAGCGGCTTGAGCTATTTCCTCGATAAAGCGTGTCACGTCGCCTTCCGTCACCATGCCATCGGTCCCGGTACCTTTCACCTGGGCCAGGTCAATGTCCTTTTCCTTTGCCAGTCGGCGGGCAGCCGGGGATGCCAACACAAAACCGGGCTTTGCCGGGGGTGAAGCGGCCGGTATGGGAGCGGCAGCTGTCACGGCTTCAGCAGGTGCCGCCGGAGCTGCATCATCAACTTCCGGGACCGACTCGCCGGGCTCGGTGATGAAAGCGAGGACAGCATTGACAGGTCGCGTCTCTTTCTCCCTGACAATGATGCGCAGCACACCCGACTCAGGCGCTTTGATTTTGTAAGCGATTTTTTTGGTCATCACGACGGCGACCTCTTCGTCCTTTTCCACCCAGTCGCCGTCGTTCTTGTTCCATTTGGCGACGATTCCTTCGGTCATCGTCATTCCCAGCTTGGGCATTATTATTTTTATTGCCACAGATCAATCCCTTTCGTTCGATTTGCCAAGCCGCTGAAAAACTCCGCGGCGGGTGGCTTCTTCCATACAACGGACAATGTCCACAACGCGGGGACCATCATTCGTAAGCCGGACTGTGATCGTTCGTGTGCCGTACACCTCGATGTAACGCTCGCCATCGAGGGCTATGGTGCAGGGATCGGAACTCAACGTCACCTCGTCCCCCACGGAAAACAGGCGGTGTTCCCGAACGGGTACTTGCGTTACCTGGCCCGGTCCTGTCGGTGCGAGTACCTGTGTGCCGCCGGGGCCGAGCGCCAGGTACATCCCATGACTATCATGGGCGTCCAGTGTCTGAAAGCAACTGCCGATCGATGACAGGCCGATGCAGCCCGGCATGGCCCGCGCCAGGACAATTTCCTTGATGTGGCTGGGATCCCAGAGGGCACGAGTGCCGATCCACAGATCACAACTGGCCACCACATCCACCAGGGCAATGTCCACCAGTTCGCCATCCATAAACAGTTCCAGCCGCTTGGCCTGATACGTTACTGCCTCTTCATCCACCGCGCCCAGCGCGACCAATCCGGCGGCCATCCCTGCGACGGTTCCCTCGACCATCACGGGAAAGACGTTGTTGGTGCCCGTCGATATCGGAACGATGGGGACGCGGCCGCAACCTTTGCCAACGACACGATTTGTGCCGTCGCCGCCCAGGACCACAATGCTGCCGGCGTTCAACTCGCACAGCCGCCTTGCAGCCACCGTCGAGTCCTTGTCGGTTGATGTCATCGGCATATCCAGAATGTCGACGTGGAGCAATGACAGTCTCAACCCATCCAACGCCCTTTCTCCGATACTGTAATAATCGGGCATGATGCTCACCCGATCAATGCCAATGGCGTCAAGGGCCAGCAGCACCCGCTGCAGGATGTTGACCTTTTCGTTGTTATTAAACACCGACGCATGGGAAACCAGACGGCGGATGTCTTTGCCGGAAGCCGGGTTAGCAATAATGCCGACAGTCACCATATTATTTATCCTCCAAACAGCTCATCGCCACTCTTACCTCCCAACCCGGGGTGTCCATCGAAGCGAACGGCTCCGACAGCCGCCTTGCCTGCGACCGCCTTGGCGATCCGGGCAGTTCCGACGTTGCCGAACCCTCCGCACAACTCGATCGCCTGCACGCCTTCAGCCACCAATGTCCGGGCTACCTTCTCCGCCTCGGCATAGTCAACGGCCGCGATGGCCGTCAATTCAACGTCAGGTGTCACCACTGTGGAGCGATGTTTTGCCGGATCCACATTGGGTGCCAAGAAAATGAATGCTGCTTTCAATGCCATATCAACACCTCCTGGTTGAGTTTTTTGCCGCAAATGATACGAGTTTCAACGATACCTGGTAGTCTCGATTATGAATCGAGACGAGGAATTCTGTTGCTGTTGCCGGTTCAAAGCTTTTTTTACAATGCTCCGCTCCGTAAGTTACATCCGGAGCTTTCGAATGTCTCCGGGTATCTTTTTGAATGACTAAGTGACTTTGGTGCTATTGCCTTTAAAAGCACTCAGCTACCAGCCGTCGGCCTGAGCACGTTATGTGTTTTCGGCCGAAAACTGATAGCAGAGTGAAAACCATAGTTATGCGACAGCCTCTTTGACTGCGGCAACGATCTTGGCCGGGCTCGGGATGTAGGCATCCTCCAGCGGCGGGCTGAATGGTACCGGCGTGTGCGGTGCCGTGACCGTTCGCGGCGCCGAGTCCAGATAGGCAAATGCCTGCTGTGCGGCGAGCGTGACAATGTCATTGGCGACACTACATCGTGGATTGTCCTCGTCTACGACCACCAGCCGGTGAGTCTTTTTGACCGATTCGAGAATGGTGCTTTCGTCCAGCGGTGAGAGGCTTTGCGGGTCGACAATTTCGATGTCTATACCATCCTTGGCCAGTTCTTCCGCCGCCTGCATGGCAAATGACCTCATACGTCCGATGGCAACCACGGTCACGTCCTTGCCAACGCGGGCGATCTCGGCCTTGCCGAACGGGACGACATAGTCTCCCTCCGGTACCGGCCCCGACGAATCGAGCAGTACGAGATGTTCCAGGTAAATTACCGGATCGTCGTCACGGATTGCCGATATAAGCAGGCCCTTGGCGTTATACGGCGTGGAAGGTGCAACAACCTTGAGGCCCGGCATGTGTGCAAAAACAGAATACAGCGTAGCCGAGTGCTGGGCGGCGGCGCGGAAACCGGCACCGTAGAGCGTGCGGATCACCAGCGGTACCTTGGCCTTGCCGCCGAACATATAGCGCATCTTGCCGCCCTGATTGAATATCTGATCCATGCATACGCCGAAAAAGTCTACAAACATCAACTCTGCGATGGGGCGCAGACCGGTTGAAGCCGCGCCGACGGCAGCGCCGATGAATGCCGATTCGCTGATGGGTGTGTCGCGCACGCGTGACCGGCCAAACTCCTGGACGAGACCCTTGGTGATACCCAGGACACCGCCCCACGCTTCCTCGCCCTTTTTCTCCAGGTGAGTAACCGCACCGCCCGCCACATCCTCGCCCATCAGAATTACGGCGGGATCCCGGCGCATCTCAAGCCGGATGGCTTCGTTGATAGCTTCACGGTAAGTGATAGTTCGAGTAGTCATGGCATCACCTCCTGATAACTTACATAAACGTCGGTCATAACCTCATCCAGGTCCGGATAAGGTGATTCCTCGGCCAGTTGGACGGCCCCGTCAATGACAGCCTTGACGCGGGCGTCAATTTCGTCCAGTTCGGCTTTCGATAGCAGTTTGCGTTTGATCACCCGCTTGGTGAATTTGTCAATCGGGTCATGCGCCTTTTGCTCTGCCTTTTCCTCTTCCGTGTAGTAGCTCAGGTTATCGCCCTCGAAGTGACCATAGTAGCGGAACGCTTTGCATTCGATCAGCGTGGGTCCATCGCCGCGCCTCGCCCGCGCAATGGCTTCATCGGCGGCTTCATAGACGGCGAACAGATCGGTGCCGTCCACACCAAAACCCGGCATATTGTAGGCAGTCGCCCGGTCGGCAATATCCTCGGCGGCGCAGTGGTAGTGCGATGGTGTTGTTTCGGCATACCCGTTGTTTTCACAGACAAAGATCACCGGCAGCTTCCAGATGGACGCCAGGTTCATGGACTCATGCATCGTTCCCTGTGCGGCTGCACCGTCGCCGAAGAAGCAGACGGTTACCTGATCCGTTTCTTTAATCTTAGCTGTCAGGCCCGCGCCACATGCCAACGGACCACCTGCGCCGACAATCCCGTTCGCGCCCAGCATGCCTTTGTCGACATCGGCAATGTGCATTGAACCCCCCTTGCCTTTGCATGAACCGTTCTTTTTCCCGTACAGCTCGCACATCATCTCATTGACGTCGACGCCTTTGGCGATGCAGTGGCCGTGACCGCGGTGGGTCGAGGTGATATAGTCGCGGTCACTCAGAAGGGCGCATACTCCAACAGCGATGGCCTCTTCGCCCGCGTACAGGTGCACGAATCCCGGTACCTTGCCCTCGGCAAACAACTTGGCTGCCCGGTTTTCGAAATCGCGGATGAGCCGCATACGTTCATAGACCCAGGGCAGTTTGTCCTTGCTTATTTCAGCCATGGTTTTGCCTCCTTTCTCTAAGCTTCTGTTCAGGTTTGATGAATAATTCTTAACCCCACAACAACTTCTTGACTGCTATTTTGCAAAGCTCCGACTATTATCTCCTTTGTTTAAAAGGTCCTCTATAGTCGGACTTCACACGTTTCGGTGTAAGAGATTAAAAAAGAGAAATGAGCTTCTATGCGAATTTACAGCCAGTGGACAGTGCCAGTAATGCCTTGAAAGGTAAGCGGAAAAGAAAAACAGAATGTAATTAGAGCTTGCTCGTGTTGCGAATAGTGTATTACAGCGTGTGGTTGCTTGAAGTCCCAACGGGAATCATCATCTCTCGTTAGGAGCACGGTATGCATAATTTGATGTTCATTTGCTTCCTCCTGAATCTTCAAATTATGTATTATAAGATGCGCTTAATATTCGCAATTGTCAACACTATTTTTTATGGTTTCAACTTTGACGTCTTCGTAAAAAGTCAAAAACTTGCCAAGTTGTCATTCCCGTGAAAACGAGAATCCAGTAATTACAAGCAGTTATGGATTCCCGATCAGGCCTGTCCTCGGCTTCGATCGGGGATCGGGAATGACAAAACGACAGAAATTCGGCCTTTTTACGAGACCATCAAGATTACCAGGCATATAAACTTTATGCCTGAATGGTGGTTACTTTGTAACAAGTCCTATTTTTTGAAAGTTCGGTTTTTCAGGGCTTCTTCATAAGCTCGAACCGCCTTGATCAGATTCTTCTCCTTGTCACGAAACTCAGAAAGAGAACTGTAGGCAGCTCCCAGATTATTCTGTATCCCGGCGTAGTTTTCAGGATATTTCTTGACCGTGTATATCTTCAGAGCCTCTTCATAGGCTTGTATTGCTTTAGTCAGGTTCTTCTCACTATCTTGAACCCCGGAAAGAACAAGATAGGCATTGCCAAGATTATTCTGAATCATGGCGTAGTCGACGGGGTATTTATCTGCCGTTTTCACCCTGAGAGATTTTTTATAAGCCTCAATTGCTCTGGTCAGATTCTCTTTCTCGTCTCGAATCTCGGAAAGAATGCGATAGGCATTACCGAGATTGTTCTGAGCCATGGAGTAATCAACAGGGTACTCGCCAACCGTGTATATTTTCAAAGCTTCTTCATAAACTCCGATTGCCCTGGTCAGGTTCTCCTCCTTGTCCCGAATCTCAGAAAGGGCAGAATAGGCAGCTCCCATATTATTCTGTGTCATGGCATAATTAACAGGGTATTTGCCACCCGTGTATATTTTCAAAGCTTCCGCATAAACTCCGATTGCCCTGGTCAGGTTCTCCTCCTTGTCCCGAATCTCAGAAAGAATAAGATAGGCATTACCAAAGTTATTCTGTGTCATTGCATAGTCAACAGGATATTTATCAAACGTGTATATTTTCAGAGATTCCTCGTAGGCTTGTATCGCTCTGGTCAGATTTTTCTCCTTATCGCGAATCTCAGAGAGAGTGCGGTAGGCATTGCCCAGGTTATTTTGCGTCATCGCATAGTCAACAGGATATTTCTCAACAGTATATATTTTCAGGACTGCTTCATAGACTCCGATTGCTTTGATAAGGTTCTCCTCCTTATCCCGAACCTCAGAAAGAGCACGATAGGCAGCTCCCAGATTGTTCTGTGTGCCGGCATAGTCAAGAGGATATTTGTCAAGCGTGTATATTTTCAGAACTGCTTCATAGACTCCGATTGCTTTGATAAGGTTCTCCTCCTTATCCCGAATCTCAGAAAGAATAAGGTAGACAGTTCCCAGATTATTCTGTGTCCCCGCATATTCAACGGGATATTTGTCAACAGTGTATATTTTCAGAGATTCTTCGTAGGCTTGAATTGCTTTAATCAAACTCGCCTCTTTATCCCGGGCACCGGAAAGAGTGAGACAGGCATCTCCAAGATTGTTCTGTGTCTCTGCATAATCGACAGGATGTTCCTTAATCGTTCTGATTTTCAGAGCTTGTGTAAAAGCCCGGAATGCCCTGGTCAAATTTTTATTCTTATCACGGATCTCGGAAAGAGAACGGTATGCGATTCCAAGATTATTCTGTGTCCCGGCATATTCAACAGGATATTTGTCAAGCGTTCTGATTTTTAAAGCTTCATCATAGGATTCGATCGAGCTATAAAGATTCTCCTCCTTTTCTCTAACTCCGGAAAGGATAAGGCAGGCCGTCCCGAGATTGTGCTGCGTAGTGGCATAGTCAACAGGATATTTCTCAAACGTCCTGATCTTCAGAGCTTCTTCATAGGATCTGATCGCGCTGTCAAGGTTTCCTTCTTTATCCCTAACACCGGCGAGAGCACGGTAGGCATCTCCCAGACCGTTCTGTATCATGGCATATTCAACAGGATATTTCTCAAACGTTCTGATCTTTAAAGCCTCACCATAGGATTCGATTGCTTCGACAAGATTTTTCTCCTTATTCTGGATCTTGTAAAGAGCATAGTAGTCGGCTCCCAGATTATTTCGTATGATGGCGTATTCAAGAGGATTCTTTTCAATGGTTTTAATTTTCAGAGCTTCTTCATAGGCCTCGCTTGCCTTGATCAGGTTCTCTTCTTTATTGCTTATTATGGCCAGGTTTTCGTAACAAATCCCTTCCTTATTTTTGACATGGCCATAGAGAGCTGTTTCTTTTTTCCCGGATAGCGTTTTCAAGACACTGTTGTATATCGCCAATGCGTCTTTCGTCATTTTTCTTTCCAACAGTCTATCTGCGCTATCTACTGAAGTAACAAGTATGGTTTCATAATTCTGCTGCTCTTTGTACACAAAAAAATTATAATATATGGATACCGCCAAAAAAGCCCCGAGAACGACACCTATTACTACGAACCACAGATTATTTTTGTTACTTTCTTCCACTTATATTCCCCCTCCCCTTTATCCCCTCCCGCCAGGGGAGAGGAAATCCGGCTTTATACGAATGGATCAATTTTAGTTTTATTGTGTTTTTCTAACCTTATTGAATCTTCAATTTCTGATTTGCATATATTCGATCTCTTTGCTTCAGATTGTTCAGATTGATTAAAATTCCCGCAGTTGTTCTATTCTTTCTTGCAATTCTTTCTAACGTATCCCCCCTCTTCACAATGTATATGGAAGTTTCAGGCTCTTGAATAGCCTCTGAAGGAATCCTGAGCTTCTGACTGACATAGATCCGATCTCTCAGCTTCATGTCATTCAGCTTCAGTAAAGTGCTTATATCTGTGCCATACCTTCTCGCAATCCTTTCTAACGTATCTCTCCGCTTTACAATGTATATGGAAGTCTTCGGCTCTTGAACAGCCTCTGAAGAAATCCTGAGCTTCTGACTGACATAGATCCGATCTCTCAGCTTCATGTCATTCAGCTTCAGTAATGTCCCCACCGTTGTTCCGCATTTCCCTGCAATCTTTTCAAGGGTATCTCCCTTTTTTACGACATATTGTGATGCCGATTTTGGCTTCGACGCTGATGTCGGGTATGGGGAGGAAACCTTAAGCCTCTGACCGACATATATACGGTTTCTGCTCTTTAGATGATTGAGTTTCTGAAGGTTTCTTACAGTTATGTTATGTCTTATGGCAATTGTCTCCAGAATATCACCCCTCTTCACGACATAGGTTACAGGCGTTTGGGCTGGGACTGGTGCTGGAGCAGGAGAAGCAAAAGCAGGCCGCTTAAGTTTACGACTTTCACCTTTAGCCAACAAAGAGGGAATAGGGAAAAATTCTTGAACTGAAGAAGCAATCGCCCACGCAACCTCTTTCCGGTAGGAAGACTTTCTAAGGAGAATCTCTTCACGCGGATTTGAAATATAGGCAACCTCTATTAAGATCGACGGGGTACCAGGTAATTTTAAAACCCTGAAGGGGGCCTCATGAACTTTGGAATATTTTACACGATTGACTTTTTTAAGGTCTTTAAGAATCATTGAACCAATGGATTTCGACAGGTTCAATGTCTCCGTTTGTAACATGTTGAGGGTGATGGGATTAGACTCACCATTATTCTGTCCGTTGGGAACCCCTGCGACAACATCGGAAAGGTTTTCATACCTTGCCAGGAGTTTCGCCGCCTCACTGCTCGCCCCCCTGGTAGAAAGACAATAGACGGAAGAACCTCGAGCTCCTCTGGATCTATGCGCATCTGTATGTAAGCTGATGAAAAGATCTGCTCCGTATTCTCTTGCTATCTTCAATCTCTTTTTAAAAGAGATATAATAATCCCCATCTCTCGTAAGAAACACCTGGTATCCCCTTTTTTTGAGGATATTTTTCAGATCCCTTGCAATTTTAAGGACTACGTCTTTTTCTTTTGTCCCCCTGCGTCCTATCGCTCCCGGATCTTCTCCCCCGTGACCTGGATCTAAGACGATAATTTTTTTCTTCTCTGTAATTTTAACCTGCTTTCTTTCTTGACTTTCCTTTTCTTCGATTTCGGGAATTCTGATATCAACCACAATACGATGCGGTTTATTAAATATTTTTCCTAACTTAAAGACTTTAACCTTGACATTTTCCGACAGCCATAATTCGATCTTGACCCTTTTTCCGGGGAGTGGAAACAAGAGAATTTTTTTAACCGCTGGTTTGTTGAGGATATATTGATGTGGAATTGATGCTGGAAAGGCTGTATCTTTTAAAACAATGAATAATTTCTGATCTTTTTCTATTGTATCGTACTGTACTCTGTCACTCGTATCTATGACAACCCTCGTATAATCAGGTGCTGTCCAGCGCCTGATATTAAGGATATCTGTCAAGCAAAAGGCATCTGAAAGGGGGAATAGAAGATATACCAGAGCTAGCAGAAAGGTAAATTTTAACATCCTTGTCATTATTCCGGCAAGCCCCCCCCCCTTTAATGCCGATTATTTATCAGTTTTATCGAAATATTACAAGCTTAAACCCGGAATTTGTAGTCGCCACATAAGGCAACCTGAAAAATCCTGCTAATACGGCAAAATCCGGGTTCAGGAAAAGAATTTGACAATAACCTGCCTTAGTCCCTTAGTTGTAAAGTTCTTGCAAAAATGGCTTCGGCGTGAGCTCAGTCGAACGGCAAAAGAATTTGGCTGTAACTTTGCAGACTTGGAAACGTAGGGTAGGGCTTTAGCCCTGCATAAAGCCCAATGCAAGGCTAAAGCCTTGCCCTACATGCAAGAGGTCAGCACCTCTTTGGTTACGGATTTGCCGCCTTAGGAGGCTGTATGATAAGATTTATAAGGTAAGTGAAAAACCGGTCTCTATTCCTGAATAATATTGATTAATCATGCCATCCGTAGTATGGAAAGGTTTTTTTGAAAGCACCATTGTCGTTCATACCCGAAACAAAAGGGGCGATTAGCTCAGCAGGATAGAGCGTTGGCCTCCGGAGCCAAAGGTCCTGGGTTCGAGTCCCAGATCGTCCGCCATTAATTCTTTAATCCACTGATGAGTAACACCACGGACAAACCAGTTTGTCCATGCCACCCATAATTCAAAATTAAGAATTCAAAATTCAAAATTATTTTGTCCTTGTTCCTTGGTCCTTTTCAGCGGGATTTACGAAGCCGTCATTCTTGCATCCACTTTTTTATTCTGGTTACTTCTTCAGAGTTCCATGCCGGGGAGAGGCGTTTGTCGAGAAACAGCGAAAAAAGCTTTTCCATCATTCCGATAGCGGTTTCTGTGAGATAAATTCTTTCAAGGATTCTTCCCTCTTCATCCTTTTCCTCTTCATCCATGTTCAATGTAGCGGGCAGCTTCATGGTTTGAAATTGAAAATTATCTGCTTTAAATGTAAATTCACATTCATCAGATTTGATGCCGAGTTTTATCCGCGCTTCCTTTATTTTTTTGCCTTTCCGTAAGGCAGCTTTTCCCTCATTAAGATCTGAATATATTCCTTTACATTCTACTGTTTCTGAATATTGGCCTTCTCCAGACTCAAGAATCAGTTTTCGAACGAATACAATTTCAATATCCCCCACGTCCGGTACCATTATGGCTCCGCCTCTTTCCTCGCTTTTGAACCAGAGCCAGGTCAGAAATTCTCTCCCGAGAAATGAAAGGTCTTTATTTGAAACGTCCATTTTCCCCTCTATGTGCTCGATGATGAAAAATTACTGCTATTAATGGAAAGGATACGTTCAGCCGTTTGCGAATCCATATATTTCGTATCCCATGGAATAAAGCGCTGTAAGGTAAATTTAAAGGATCTCTTGAACAGATCCTCAAAATCCTCTTTTGCCTTTTCTGAGAGCGAACCGAACAGAAGCCACCCCTGAGACACATTCCAGCAGATTTCATAAAATGACGGTATGGGTGGAGTCTGTTTCAAGAGGGATAGATACACCCTCTCTTTGATTTCGGCCCGTTCTTCTCTGTAAATTTTGTCCTTGCCTTTTTCTGCGATGAACTTTCTTTCGGCTTCGAGAATTTTCAATTTAAGCAATGACGAGGATATAATCTTACGATCAATTCTGAGAGAGAAGATCAGATAATCAGCTAACAAATAATTTGCGTATTCGAAATCAGTGTCCAGAACATTTTCAAGACTTGTCCAACCTGCAGATTTTTCACTTTCGCCTATTGATAGTTCACGAAATGCGAAAAGTTTGATCTGCTTGTCGAAGAAGTCTCTGAAATTGTCGGGGAGACTGCCGATTACTCGATATTTAGATAATGTCAAAGTTCCTTTTATTAAACTCATAATTTTCTTCCATGCGTTTGATTGATGTGAGGGGGGAACTTATCGCACTTGCAGTTTTCTTGTCAAGTTTATAAGCTTAAAAAAAGGGAACCAGGGGCAAAAGCACATAATTCACATCTGCTTCGGCTACCATACTGTACTGAAAAAAAGGCTGTCTCTATTTTGGCCCCCTTTATATTTGACAAGTTCGTAAAAAGTCGGAGTTTTTGCCGTTTTGTCATTCCCGACCTGATCGGGAATCTATAACTGCGTGTAATTACTGGATTCCCGCTTTCGCGGGAATGACATATTAGCGAGTTTTTGACTTTTTACGAAACCATCATATTTAAGCCTGTAAAAATCGTCTCAATTGCGGTAACATAGATTAATTGAAAGAAAGCGAAGCAAAAAGGAGAGGAGACGGCTATGGAAGGCAAAACAGAAATGATAGCGAAAGTTCAAGGGCGGATTGTATCGACTCTGGATACAGTGAAAAAAGTTATTATAAATCCCGTTGCGTTTTTCAAGGATATGCCTAGAAGCGGCGGTTTCCCCGATCCTCTCATCTTTATGATCTTGATAGGTGTTGCCGTCGGTATTATTCAGGCTATTTTTGCTATCTTCTGGTTTGGTTTTGCCATAGCCTTTGCATCCATTATAATCGTACCTGTTTTCTTTGCTATGTTCGGGTTTGTGAGTGGCGGTATCCTGTTCGCTATCTGGAAAATTATGGGATCACAGGAATCCTTTGAAACGGCTTACAGGTGCGGCGCATATGCATCGGCGATTACACCTGTCACCGCCATTATAGGGATAATACCCTATCTGGGAGGCATTATTGGACTTGCCTGGATGATGTATCTGTTAGTTACTGCAAGCATAGAGGTACACAACACTCAGCCTAAAAAGGCATGGATTGTCTTCGGCGCCATTTTTGCCTTTTTTGCTATTCTCACGATCAGCTCCCAATTCGCCGCGAAAAAAACGGGGGGTCATATGGAACAATGGCAGCAGGAAATGAACAAAGATATTGAGAAAATGACACCTGAAGATGCCGGCAAGGCAGCCGGCAAGTTCTTGAAAGGAATGGAGAAAGAGGTCGACAGAAAATAACTGACTTCAGACAGGCTTATTCTTTAATATCTAATGGGCCGCCGCAATGAACCTCAACGTTAATCGATTGAGGTTGTTAAACAAGGAAACGCCATGCAAAAAGACATGCACTTTTACGGAATTTATGCTCTGGCCCGCGCTGCAGGTATCCAACCTGAAACAGCGAAGAACATTGCCTGTGCATCTCAATTTGTAGATGACGCCATTGAAGACGAGGCTATTGTCCTCGACGGTGAAAACAAACGAGCTGTTCTCCCAACCATGACCTCTCATAGACCCATCGATTACCAGAACACAATTCCGGGGGACCAGTGGAAAGTATGGGTGCCTTTCCATTTCTTGCCGGGCAATGATGAAAACGCACAGACCTTTCCGGGGAAAATGGTATGCCTCAAAGATAGTAAGCCTGCCGGAAAAATGCTCGATCATGCCCTGAAATATAAGAAAGATTCATTTGGACCTCACCTTGCCGGAATCACCGCGCACGTTTACGCTGACACATTTGCCCACTATGGCTTTGCGGGCTTAAGCAGAGACTGTAACAGGGTGCAAAACGATTCCATAGACATCCGCGGAAGTGATTCCATAAGAAATTATCTCTGGAGTAAATTTGAAACATTTAAAACAAGAGTCGCCGGAAGCCTTGCCGAAGCTGTCCCTGTGGGACACGGATCCGTTGGGACATTCCCTGACCGTCCCTATCTGCACTGGGAATATGAATATGAATCAATAGGAAAATACGGTTCAAGGGGAAAAGTGGTAAGAAACAATCTGGATGATTTCATGGAAGCCAGTGAGCGGCTCCATACTTTTTTTGGTAACTTTATACAAGATAATTCCACCCATGGAGATCCTGTTAGTCCGGTCACATGGGCCTCTATTGCTGACAGGGTCCATGATATTCTGGAAACAGAAGGAACCCTGGATGAGCGGATTGAACTTTGGAAGAGGGCCATTTCATCAGCCGATTTGTTTGACCCGGCAGAGGAAGACAGGATTATCGATTATTCTGAAAAGCTCTGGAAGTCAGATCATCTAATATATCACTTTACAAAAGGGGGAACCGTTGATAATTCTGATGCCTGTTTATTCTTCAGAGCAGCCTGGAAGCATAGGAACTATGTACTCCATGAACTATTGCCGGATCTTGAAATAATTGCCTGAGACCTTTGCAAAACGCCCCCTTCCACCCAATTTCGGCGTCAGGCTCAAATTTTAATCCTCAAAATACTCAATGTATTCCTGTGGTTAAAATTTTTGCCTTCCTTGAACTTGAACGAAATTGAACATTTTTCAAAGGTCTCTGCCTATTAATAAGGAAGCTTAAAATGACAAAACTGGATTTATTGTTCCAAATAAAATTATCTGCTTTACATATCGAAAACAGATTAATGAGTTCTGACGCTGAAATAGTCGAAACAGCAAAGAGGGAACATGAAAAACTGGCAGATCGCTTTCATCATGAAAATGCCTCCTTCATGTCATTAAAACAGTGCGAGGAAGCCAGGAATAACTTCGATTATTTCACGTTTCTGTTAGAAGAGGCTTTAGCTTACTACAAACGCAAGTTAATGCAGGGAGAAGAAGTGTGAAACCTTGAGACCTTAATCCTTGATTCTCTCCATATAGCGGTCTACAATCAATTTCGCATCTATTGTTAAGCACTGGACATAAGATTGTAAGAAGCTTTTTAAGTGAAACCTGGAAGGAAGATCATCGAACCGATCATTTTCTATTGATTGGAGTAAGCCCATCCTGATTTTGGTCTGGTCAGCAATCTGCTCCAGGGACATACCCAATTCAACTCTCATCCTTTTTAAATCCTCACCCGTTACGACATCATGTTCCAGGATTTCTTTAAAAATCGGATTCCTTTCTGTCCTGGTTTCTACTTTTTGGGATATCCCGTACTTCGTGCCCATAGTTGCCCTGGAGCGTTTAAAATTCCATATTGGAATCGGTTCTTTCGGATATTTGCGGTATTTCGACTCTTCGTCTATCACCCCGAGCTTGATAAGCAGCCTGTCATATTCGGCCCTGGCCTCATCATCAATCAGTGTGAAGAATGCCTTTTCCAGACTGGCAAGGATTTTTTCTCTTTCATCCTCAGAAAAAAACGAATAGCTCACCAGGGACCCATTCCGATAAATCTCTGATGCCATTTTATAGGCATGGCGGATTTCAAAGGGTGTGGCATGGGGAGCAATATCCAGGATCTCGTAATAGCTTTGTTCCTCGAATGACTTCACGGCAACTTTTTTCATCCTGTTATTAGATGCTTAATATTTTTGTTTGACAAGCACTCCACCGTCGGATTTATTTTCCTGCCTGCTTATCAAAAATATGTTGTTGCAAATTTCGCGAAGATCCGTTGCGGCTTTTGTATAAGGATACTTCTGGATAAACGGTAATTTTTCACATACCGCGTTGTGCACACGGTCATCAAAGTCAATATTTCCGGCAAATCGCACTTTGATACCAAGGTGTCTTTCAACGAGCTTACACATCATAACACCGAGATTAGGGTTATCCCGTTTTCGAAGCTGATTGACGATCAGATTAAACTGGAGAGATTGCAGAGATTGCTCCAGAAACTGACCCTTTCCCGGGTACTCATCTTTCACCATATACAGAAGATCGGTGAGGAAACTGACATTCGTGTCCTTATTCCGTACCAACGTCTTCTCAACTATGGCATTGAAGTCCGGCAGATCAAGAACATACCTTATCTTTCGTAAAAATATTGATCGAATGAGATGGTATACATTCTCAACCGATGTGGGTTCAGGTGTAGTCACAAAAACTCCGAAATCTGAAATCATAAAAAAATCAATCGTGTTAAATGATGTGCCGGCTCCGAGATCGAGAAGAATGTAATCATAGGAAAGTTTAGGTATGGCACGTAAAATCTTCATCTTCTGCTGGTAGTGCAGGTTGGCGGTGTTCAGGGTATTTCCTGCACCGCTTATTATAAAAAGATTGGTTACCGACGTTTTAATAATAATCTCGTTGAGGGTTTCGACATTTTTATTTGTAAAATCAGAGAGGCTTTTTTCAGAATTAGGCAGGCCTAACATGGTATGAAGGTTTGCGGTTCCCAGATCAACATCTATAAGAAGGGTCTTTTTCCCCTGCGTAGCAAGAGAAATCCCGAGGTTGCCGGCGATAAAACTCTTTCCGGCTCCCCCTTTGCCGCCTCCAATTGGCAATATATATTTCATGGGTACACCCGGATTCTCAAATTGTAAAGAATAGATACATGATAATGTAATAATATTCAAGCTTTATTATACATAGAATTATTTGTCCTGTTACTTTGATTTTGTGAATTGTTTAGCGGAGCGGCGTTTGTATCTTTTCCCTTGACAAATTGCAGTGCTTCCTTCACTAAATTAGATGGTTGTTGATTAGATTTTCAAATCTGGAGACCTTGTCTATGTAATTGGTCCACTCAGGAATACTTTTTTTCATGATAACTTTCAAAAATGTAAATAAATGGTTCGGGGAACTCCATGTCCTCAATAATGTGAACTTTCACGTGGATTCAGGTGAAGTGGTTGTTATCTGTGGACCCAGCGGTTCAGGAAAAAGTACTCTAATCAGGTGCATAAACAAACTGGAACCGATTCAGCAGGGTGAAATCATTGTCGACGACATGCCCATCCACGATTCCAACATCAATCTCCGGCGTCTCAGGGAAGAAATCGGTTTTGTCTTCCAGCAATTTAACCTATACCCGCACATGACCGTGCTTCAAAATATTGCATTAGCTCCCACCCACGTTCGGAAACATAAAAAGGAAGAAGCCGAGGCCATTGCCCTTGAACTACTGGAGAAGGTTGGAATCTCCGAGAAGGTCGACTCCTATCCGGGTCAACTCTCAGGAGGACAACAACAGCGCGTAGCCATCGCCAGGGGTCTGGCCATGCGGCCTAAAATCATGCTCTTTGATGAACCAACATCTGCTCTTGATCCTGAAATGATCAACGAAGTCCTTGATGTTATGAAGACTCTTGCCCATGAAGGAATGACCATGATTGTTGTTTCGCACGAAATGGGCTTCGCCCGTGAAGTCGCCCATCGTGTTACCTTTATGGACGAAGGCCGGTTGATTGAAAGTGCAACCCCTGAGAAGTTTTTTTCGAATCCGAAGCATGAACGGACAAAGCTGTTTTTGAGTAAGATATTGACGCATTAAAATTCACACTTGAACGAGTGAAGAGGTGTGTTAATTTTTTTCTTTTATTTTTTCTTCATTACTAACAAAGGAGGAGTGGATATGAAGAAGCAAAGCTGGGTAGTGTATTTGTTGGCATTTTCTCTTGTATTGTTCATGGGCACATCGGTATGTTTTGCCGGAAACATCTATGATGATGTTAAGAAATCCGGCGTGGCACGTGTAGGCCTGATGTACAATAGTATTCCCGCAGCATACTTCAACGATAAAAATGAGTGGGTTGGATTTGATGTGGATATTGCCACAGAAGTTGTAAACAGGATCGGAGGATATATGGGGAAAGAGCTCAAAATCGAGCGCGTAAAACTCAATAACAAGACCCGTATCTCTTTCCTCACGTCCGGCAGGATTGATATGAGTACTGCTAACATGACCCACAAACGCGAGAGAGACAGGACAATCGACTTTTCCATCACCTATTTCTTTGATGGCGAAAAGATCCTCGCTAAAAAAGGAAAGTATAGCAAACATGAAGATTTTGTAGGCAAAATAATTGCTTCCATGCAGGGAACCACCAGTGAAAAGAATGCGATTAATCTCCTGAAAAAACTGGGAGATCCAAACGCAGAAAAAAATGTTATAAGCTATCAGGATGAACCATCCTGTTTCCTGGCCCTCAAACAGGGGAAGGTAGCAGGCTGGGCCACGGACAGCACAATCCTCATCGGATACGCGGCAAAAGAACCGGGCAAATATGAGCTTGTCGGTGATTTCTTCAGTGATGAACCATACGGAATGGGAATTCCCGAAAATCAGAGCGATTGGCGGGATGCTATTAACTTTGCCTTGCAGGATATGTGGAGAGATGGAACCTACATGAAAATCTATAACAAATGGTATGGTTCTGATACACCCTATTATTTCCCCATGACAGAAAAGATTGAAACGTGGCCATAAAATAAAAATGTTCCGTTTTAAAAAGCAATCTGCGGCCCTGATCATCGTTAGGGCCGCAGATTTTTTGATGCCTGTAGAACGATATTCGAATTTCGGATTTGCGACTTTGCCGCATTAGGAAGACATAAAAATACACACTAAAAGGAATAATGAGATCATCACGTTTAGCCCAGCAATTTGCAGTAGCGGCAGGAATTGCATTCGTAATATTTTTAATTTTCAAATATGCTGATTTCGGCTACGATTTTCACTGGGCTGTTCTCTATGAAGTAAATCCCACATATAAAGAGGTTTTCGGCGTCTGGCTGCTCAAAGGATTAGTCCTCACAATCGAAATATCTCTGATAAGCACCTTTATTGCCCTCATCCTGGGGACTATCACAGGTATCGCACGCCTATCCAGGTTTAAACCGGCCTATTATCTCTCCACAGCATATGTTGAGTTTTTCCGAAATACACCTCTTCTGGTACAGCTTTTCTTCTGGTATTTTGCCTTTCCCATGGCTATGCCGGAACGTATTAACGAATTCCTAAATGCTCATAACTTTGAATTCTGGGCTGCTACCATGGGCCTCAGTATCTATACGGCCTCCTTTGTGGCTGAAATTGTACGTGCCGGAATCCAGGCTGTCCCTCATGGCCACCTTGAGGCTGCCGCGTCTTCAGGATTATCGGGATTTCAGACACTCCGTTTTGTTATTCTTCCCCAGGCTTTTCGTGTCATTATCCCGCCGCTGGGCAGTGAATTTCTAAATAACATGAAGAACTCTTCTCTCGCCATGACCATTGGCGTTGCCGAGCTGTGCTGGCAATCCCAGCAGATTGAATCCTTTACCTTCAGAGGTTTTGAAGCAACGTCAGCAGCTTCAGTAATTTACCTCGGTCTATCCCTTACAATTTCACTCTTCATGAACAGTATAAATCATCACCTGCAAATCGGTCAGGAAAAAAAACTGAACTTGTTTGACAGATCTCTTGCACTCATTTTTCGCCCTTTTTATTTTCTCGCCAAAGCCTTTATTAGAGCCCGGGAACGGTTGGCAAAGAAGTTTAAACGAGAAGAGGCCGATTTGCCTCACGAAGAATCAATTTATTTATCCCCCTGGTCCCGGTTCCTGACCCTCTTGAGCAAAGGGCTGTCTTACGGCTGGAAAGTTCTCTTCGTTGTATTTTTCACAGGTCTTCTGGCTCTTATCGGACATGTGATCTTCACATTCAAATGGAGTATTATCTGGAAAAGCCTCCCCACCCTTTTATTCTGGACCTTCCCTCATGGCGGCAGCGGGGAAATATTCCACGGTCTGGGAGGATTGAGTTTAAGCATTATTTTAGCCGGGATTTCCCTCTTTATCAGCTTTTTCATTGGTCTTGTATTCGGCCTTGGAAGGTTGAGCAAAAATACTGTAATCAGTACTCTGAGCGTTCTGTATATCGAAATTATTCGCGGCAATCCCCTTATTATGGTTATCTTCTGGGTATATTTCTTTTCACCCATTATAACGGGGATGCAGATTGATGTTTTCTGGAGCGCAACCATAGCCTTTACTGTCTTCTCAGGCGCGTATCTGGCAGAAATTGTTCGAGCGGGAGTTAATGCTATTCCATACGGCCAGGTCGAAGCAAGCAGAGCTTCCGGCTTGAATTACGTTCAAATGATGCGCTGGGTAATTTTGCCCCAGGCGCTCAAGATTATGATTCCAGCTTTTGTTGGTCAGTTCATCGCCCTTTTTAAAGATACTTCACTTGCCTACATCATTGGCGTATTTGAATTGACAACTGTGGCTCAAACCCTTAATAACAGATTGATGATCTATCCTTTTGAGATATACACAACTATTGCTGTTCTCTATTTTATCTGCTGTTACAGCATGAGTATCATTGCTCGTAATCTGGAGATAAAGTACTCTCCTGACCGGCGTGTAGAAACACCGCGCATGGAATAATAATCGGGGTTCATAATGAAAGATAAAGAAAAAACAAAGGTGATACTCATCGGTGAATTAGAAGAATTGCGCAAACGTATTACTGAACTGGAAGCATCAGAAAACCGTCTCAAGCAAGCGGAGGAAGCCTTGAAAAAAAGGGAGCAGGAATTGGCAGACAAGTCCCGCTATCTCGAAGAGGCCAACACTGCATTGAAGGTTCTTCTAAAACACCGGGAGGACGACAGAATAGAGTTTCAGGGGAATGTTCTGTCTAATGTCAAGGAACTGATTATGCCGTACATGGAAATATTGAAAAAACCCCGCTCGCCTGCCGATCACATCGCCTACTTAAATATCCTTGAAACAAATCTAAAAAATATTATTTCTCCTTTCTTGCGTAATATGACCCTTAATCACTTTAACCTCACACCCAAAGAGATTCAGGTGGCCAATCTTGTCAAAGACGGTAAAACTGCAAAGGAAATAGCTCAGTTGTTGAATTTATCAACGAGGACAATTGAATTTCATAGAGAAAATATTAGACAAAAACTCGGCTTGAAGAAAAAGAAAGCAAATCTCCGATCTTACCTGCTATCACTTTCGTAATACCAGTATATTGCTGGTATATATCTGTAAATTAATTGGTATTGCATTTCCGAAAGCCTCAACGTATATTAAAAACAATTCAGAGATGGATTTCACTTCTTCGATGAGTGATCTTAACCGCTCAGTCACTTTGTAAAACCTGCGCATACTCATAACTGTTACAGCAGAATATTCCTTTTGAACAAGAACTCGACAAAGAGACCCGGGGAAAACACCGACAGATAAACCTGATAACACTTTCGAATAATAGATTATTCAGGAGGAACAATCATGGCAAAAAAAAGAAGTTTTCAAATCAGATCAAAAGAAGATGCCAGATATCTTGCTGAAGAAATTAAATACCATGGCACAAGTTTTCTCTACTACGCACCTCTGATGGGTATTAACGGAGGTATGATGACTATACGCTGTAATTCTGATCGGAAGAAATGTACAATCTCGGCATCCGCTTCTGGCTGGCAGAACCGGGAAGAAACATCTATGCATGATATTGTTGAATACATCTGGAAAGACAGGAAGTTAATTAATCAGGAACTGCGGTACAGTGAATCTGCGTAATACATGAAAATCTCCCTTACCTGCCTCACATTTTTTGAAGTTTGCAGGCTGGCTGTTTTGCTGTTTGCCTGCATCTTGACTATTGTGTCACGTCTCATTGCTGATTAATCATTAATATCATCAACTTATCAAACTATTCACTATTCGGATTTCGAATTTAAGTGAATGGGATTGTGAAAACTCAACGATTGTAGTATAAATACATCACAATGAAGACTAAATACGATTAAAAAAATATCAAAGGAGCCGCTTTATGACTACCAGAGTATACAAAGTTATTGAATTGATAGGAACAAGTCAGGTTTCCTGGGAGGACGCCGCAAAAAATGCTGTTGATATCGCCAGTAAAAGTCTCTCTGATATAAGAATAGCAGAAATCAATAAACTGGACATGCAGATTGAGGATGGAAAAGTTCTTACGTACCGTGCCAGGATAAATGTGTCCTTTCAATATGAGCCAAAGGAAGCATGGGATTACAACCCTGATTTCTCAATCGAAAAAAAATGAGTTAATGTGAGTGAGCATGGCTAAAAGATAGCACTTTTACATGTTTTCGTGCTGTCTTTCATCTTATTAAAATTAAGAGGCAGAACCGCTCTTATTCTGTCTCTTTTTTATATCAACCTGTCGCAACCCTCTTCATTTGATGAAACATTACAGAATGTCCTGCAAGGATACATCATCTTTTTTATTTCAATCAGAGATTACCCTCCCCACCTGCGACTATCTCAAAATAATCTAAAAAGTTATGGAATTTAATTTAAAAATAATGTTAGCATAATATGTTTAAATCCTGTTTGCTTATGGAGGTTCTGATGAAAAAAACTTTATCAAGAAAAAGGGGGTTGTCAATATTTCTCCTGGTATTTTCAATTCTGTGGTTTTTGCCGGGCTTGAACGTCACCAATCCTGCTCTGGCTGGAAACCAGGATATCTATAAAAATCTAAAGTTGTTTAATGAGGCTCTCAACCTGATCGAGAAGAACTATGTGGAGGAGATAGATCCCAAAACTGTCATCGAAGGGGCAATAAAGGGTATGACACGCTCACTGGACCCTCACAGCACTTTTATGACTGCAGATATGTTCAAGGAGTTGCAGATTGATACAAAGGGCCTTTTCGGCGGCCTGGGTATTGAAATAACAATACAAGATGATATTCTTACCGTAATATCACCGATTGAAGATACACCTGCTTACATGGCAGGAATCAAGGCCCAGGATCAGATTATAGCAATAGATGGTAAATCCACAAAGGATTTCACCATTTTCGACGCCGTTCATAAGCTACGTGGCCCAAAGGGAACAAAGGTCACGATTACGATTGTCCGCAAAGGATTGGAAAAGCCGAAAGATTTTACAATTACACGTGATATTATCAAGATAACAAGCGTTAGACAGAAGATTTATCATGATCGCATCGGTTATATCAGGATTGCCCAATTTCAGGAAAGCACAGCGGATGAGATTAAAAAAGCCCTGAAGAAAATTGATCTGAAAGAAACTCCCTTAAAGGGTCTCATTCTGGATGTTAGAAATAATCCGGGTGGTCTCTTGGACCAGGCCGTAAAAGTTTCTGATATCTTTCTTAAAAAGGGCCCTGTTGTTTCAACCAGGGGGAGGATAAAAGCCGCCGACAAAACATATGAAGCCGGAAATGACGGTAATGAACCAACGTGTCCCATAATTGTATTGATTAACAGAGGCAGTGCCAGTGCATCAGAAATTGTAGCAGGAGCACTTCGTGATAGCGGAAGGGCGATTTTACTTGGAACCCAGACCTTTGGAAAGGGCTCTGTGCAGGTCGTTATTCCTCTTGGTGACGGCTCAGCATTAAAATTAACAACAGCAAAATACTATACACCAGATGGAACTTCTATCCAGGCAAAAGGAATAACACCCGATATCGCTGTGGAATATGTCAAGCAAAACAACGACAAGAAATCGAATCGTCCTACCATAAGTGAAAAGGATCTAAAGGGTCACCTGGAAGAAGAAAAGGATAAAAAAGAAGGGGATAAAAAACCCGGGGAAGTTTCTATAATAAAAGACGATAATCAAATTCAACGAGCCGTAGACCTTTTAAAAAGCTGGGAAATATTTAAAAACATGAATAACGGCTGAAGGTTTTTCACTTGGTAAAAAGGAAGAGAAAGAAGAAAAAAAAGAGTTTCCCTTTAATCTGGACTGGTATTGTTATCCTTCTCATTGTTACAGTTTCACTTGTTTATTTATTTTATCGAGAAAGTGGCCGTGAAACAGTAAAGGAAATATTGCCTGGCAAAAAAAAGATTAAAAGACAACGGACAGTTGACGGTTTCGACAAGAGGATACGACACTCCACTGACAAACATAAGATAGCCATAGTTATAGATGATATCGGATATGATCTATGGTCAGCAAATGAACTCCTCGGGATGGACGTTCCCATAACCCTTTCTATCCTTCCGCATTGCCCCTACTCGACGGAAGTAGCGGAAAGAGCTCACAGGGCAGGGAGGGAATTTATTCTCCATCTCCCTATGGAGCCATCAGATTATCCTGAAAAAAATCCCGGGAAAGGAGCACTCTTAACCTGTATGAGCAATAATGAGCTCCGGCACCGGCTTGAAGAGAATTTAAAATCTGTGCCCCATGTATCAGGGGTCAACAACCACATGGGTTCCAGATTTATGGCAGATGAAAAAAAGCTGGAAGTTGTTATGAAAAAACTGAAGGAAAAGAATCTTTTTTTTGTGGACAGTTATACAATAAGAAACACAAAGGGGCAAAAAATCGCAAAAAAAATCGGATTAAAATTTGCGGGCAGAGACATATTCATAGATAACAACTCCGATTTTACAGATACGTTAGGAACTCTGGAAAAAACAATTGATAGACGGGATCACTGGCAGACTCTAATTATTATAGGGCACCCATATAAAAGTACAATACTGGCGATTAAAGAAGCAATACCGCAATTTAAGGCGAAAGGGATAGAAATAGTGCCTTTATCCGACCTGACCGAATAAATTGATCACTTTATTAATGGAGCAGTGTTAAAAACCAGACAAACCAGACAAACTATAGAGAACAAATGAAAATAATCAGAGTAATAAAATATTCTATCATTCTGTTTTTATTTCTCTCCGTCGTTGCATGTATGCATCTTACCGGAGGCAAGAAGAAACCTGTATCAGAAGAAGGAATCATAAGAACTTCAGCTAATGCCTACTATCACTATTCCCTCGGAGTCGTCCACTCCCTTGAAGGAAATCTTGATGATGCACGGCTTGAGTATGAAAAAACTCTCACCATTGAGCCGAGGGTCCCTTCTGTGATAGTCGAGCTTGCTATCCTTTACGTCAAGAAAGGAGACATTACGGGGGCGATAGAACTGTTAGAAAAATCCCTGATCTATAATCCTGATTATACCGATACCCATCTCATACTTGGAGGCCTGTATATTAATCTGAAAGAATACGACAATGCGATAAGGGAATATAAAAAAGTCACAGAACTTGATCCCCATAAATTAGAACCATACCTGTATCTCAGTATTATTTACAGAGACAGAAAAAACTACGAAGAAGCGATAAAGGCATTACAGGATTTGCTGAAAATAGAACCAGATAACCTGGTGGGCCATTACTATCTTGCAAAGATATACGCTGAAATAAAATTGTATACAAAAGCTGAAGAATGGTTCAAAAAAACCCTGGACATAAAACCTTCTTTTGAGTCGGCTCTGATTGACCTGGCAGTGATGTATGAAATTCAGAAAAAGAAGGATAACGCAATAAAAATATACAAGAAACTGATCAAGGCTCATCCCTTGATGATTGAAACAAGGTTCAAGCTGGGAAAGACCTATCTCGGACTGGATCAATATGAAAAAGCGGCAAGGGAATTTGACGAAATTCTGCGGCTGGATGAATCAAACACGGATGCGCGATTATCCCTTGGTCTTGTTTACTATTTTGAAGGCAAGAACTATGACAGGGCAATCAAGGAATTTCTCGCTGTTCTGAAAAAAGATCCCATCAACCATAATGCTCGATATTTTTTGGCATCATCATATGAAGAAAAAGGCATGTATGTAGATGCCCTTAAAGAATTTGAGATTATCCCTCCTGAGTCGAAACTTTACGGAACTGCTCGAATTCATATGGGAATCATACTAAAGAAAGGTAATCACATCACTAAGGCTATAGATCTCATCAAAGAGGCGATTGACCAAAAAAAGAGGACTGATGATCTGTATGGCTTCCTTGCATCCTTATACGAGGAAGACAAAAAACTAAAGACCGCTGAAGAAACGTTAAAAAAAGGGCTTCTCTTTTCCCCTCAGAGTCCAAATCTTCATTACAGACTTGGTGTACTTTATGAAAAGACAGACCGAAGTCAAGAAAGTATTACGGAAATGGAAGAAGTGCTAAAAATTGACCCTGACAATGCCGAAGCTCTGAATTTTATAGGGTACAGCTATGCTGACAGGGGAATAAAGCTGGACGAAGCGGAAAAGATGATCAAAAAGGCACTCAGCCTGAAGCCGGGGAACGGCTATATCACTGACAGCCTCGGATGGGTATATTTCAAACAAAACAAGATAACCCTTGCTGTCAAATACCTGGAAGAGGCGGCAAAACTTCTGCCAGAGGATCCAACAATTGCCGAACATCTCGGCGACGCTTATGAAAAGGCCGGGTTCTTCAAAAAAGCCCTCAAGACATACAGAAAGTTACTCCATTCTAATCCAAAGAATAAGACCCTTAAAAAGAAGATTGAAAAAATTATGAAAAAGATGACCCTCTAAACTGAAACCTTTGCATAATATGCAAAGGTTTCAAAATCCATCATTAATGGATTTTACAAGTATTTGATTATTAAAAATATTCCACGGGGAGTCTGAGGGGTATCCCCTCAGAGTGAGACCTTATGCAAAGGTCTCAAGCTATGACGATTTACAATCACAACGAACGATGAAGGTACAGCATATTAATCACTATCCCATGAAAAAGCTTATCTGTATAATTTTATTCCTGTCCGTACACGTAGTGTTATTCAGTTGTGCACCTAAAAAGCCAACAGCATCATTCACGGGAACCATCCCCCCTCCTGAAAATATTCTGCGGGAGATTACCAGGGCAGGTACCATCGATAAAGTTGTGACAGCCACTGCCAGGATTTCAATAAATACTCCTGAAGGAAAATATTCAAGAACGGTAGCCGTCGTTGCCAAGAGACCTTCGTTTCTTCGAATCGAAGCAATCCCAATTTTCGGAACGCCGGATTTTTTCCTTTCTGTTAATAAAAAAACTTTAAAGGTGTTTCTGCCAAAAGAAGGAAATTTTTATATAGGATACGCATCCCGAAAAAATCTTTTTTCTTTTTTTCAGATATATCTTGACGCGGACGAAATTGTATCGATACTTACCGGATCTCCCCCCGCGATAGGGAGCGACAACTATATTCTGAAAGGCTCTCTGGAGGGAAAGTTGTATCGCATAGACATACTGTCCGAAGGCAAAAGGATTCAATCCCTGTGGATAGAACCGAAGCATCATGTGATGACACGAATTGAAGTTCTCAACGAAGATGGCGGAATCTGCTATTCGGCAATGTTTGAAGATTACGATTCTGTCGGAAATACATCATTTCCGAAGAGGGTGAAGATTATCATTGAGAAACCTAAAAAGATATATACCAGTATCCAATATTCAAATATTCAAATTTCATCCAAACAGGAAAAGGGTCTCTTCGATCTTTTCATCCCCGTTGGCATAACACCTGTTTTTATCGAATGATACCAACAAATTTAAATTTTGATTTTAAATTTTGAATTTTTAATTAAAAACTAAACATCTTGTCACTTTATAGTTGTAAGCTTTCCCCTCGCTATTCTTGCAGAGCTTGTATTGGGATACTCTTTTATAACCCGTTGCAGAAGCAGTTTTGCACTCGATTTATCGCCCAGGTTCATAAAAGAAAGGGCCTGTTTCAAAAGAGCATTGGGAACTTTATTGCCCTTTGGATAGTTTTTGATCACATTTTCATATTCCAGGATTGCCTTTTCATAGTTCTTTTCAAAATAATAGCACTCACCAATCCAGAATTGGGCATTATCAGAATATTCTGTGGCAGGAAAGATTTTTACAAATTCCCGAAACTTTTCCCTCGCTCCCTTATAATCTCCTTCCCTGAAAGTCTTGTATGCTTCTGCATAGGTTTTTTCTTTGTCAACCTTTCCTTTCAGGGAGGCACTCTCCTCTTTTTTACTTTTTTCCGATACTTTCTCGGGCTCTGTTTTTTTCCCCACACCAAGAAAGTTTTCTATGTAATTCATCCTGAACGAGATATCATCAAATTTCTGACGGACACCTGTCGATTCTTCACCCTTCAAGTCAGATTGCAGAGTTGCTAACTCCATCTTTAATTTCTCAATATCGCCCCTGAGACGCTGAACACTCGCTCGTAGATCAACGAAATCAGCCCCCACATCTGCCTGATTTTTCCTTAGTATTTGATTGATCTTTTCAACCTGATCCGAATCCTTTCTCAGCGTTGAGCTTTCCTCTCTCAAGTTCGAAAGGTCTTTTTCCAGTGCAAGGATCTTTGAATCGAGGCTGTATTTAACCGCTTTGAGATCCCTGCTTGTCGCACACCCTATAAGGAACGCAACCAATATAACGGAAAGTAAAATGGCACGTTTTTTCACTGCTCAGATAAACCTCATTTATCACTTCTTTTCAGTTACGACCACAAAGTGATCCCTTCTGTTTTTGGCCCAGGCATCTTCATTGTGTGACGGATCCAGCGGAAGTTCCTCACCATAGCTGATTGTCGTCAACCGCCCATTATCGACACCAAGGGTTACGAGATAATCGCTGGAAGCCTCGGCACGTCTCTCTCCCAGGGCCAGATTATATTCCCCCGATCCCCTCTCATCGCAGTGCCCTTCTATGATTACTTCAAACTCGGTATGCTTGAGAAGCCAATCTGCATGTTCTCTTAAGATTTCCCGCGCTTCAGGTTTCAGATCATACTTGTCGAAATCAAAACGAATATCTTCAAATGCAGCTGCCTCCTGCATCACAAGTTCTCTTTCCTTCAATGCCGCTCTGGCTTCCTCTTCCTCTTTTAACAGGGCTTCCCTTTCCTCGGTCTCAGTCGCCGTGTCGACTGCCTTTCCTTCTTCTGTCACAAGCGCTTCATCCTTCACTACCTGCTCCTTCGCACATCCGGACATAAAAATGAAAGAGAAGCTTAAAACCAATATTAACATTCCTATAATTTTAATGTTCCTTTTCATCACCTTTCCTCCTTTTCAGAATTTGGGAATTCTTTTTTTATATAGTTTAAACCATAACACATAAACAAAGGTCAATAAAAATTAAAACGTGGGGACCAGGAAGGGCAAATTGCATCCATACCTGTCTCTTCATGTAATGTTCTTAAGTTTAATCCATTTGAATTGATAATACAAATTCTTATTTTGCCATTTTTTCTCGAGCTAAATGCCAGGTATCGTCCATCAGGCGACCAGGAGGGATATTCGCAACCACCTTTTTCGAATGTGAGCTGGAGGAAATTACCTCCAGCTTCATCGATTGAAAATATTTGAAAGTGGCCGTTTGCCATCCCTTCGTATGCGATTCGTTTTCCATTCGGTGACCAGCAGGGTGATGTATTATACCTTCCTTCATAAGTTAGTCTTCTTACATTACTTCCATCCGAATTCATAATGAATACCTGTGGAGAACCGGACCGACCCGACACAAATGCAATCTTTTTGCCATCAGGTGACCAGGTTGGAGACACATCGATGGCAGGATCGTATGTTAAACGCCGAAGTTTTCTTTTTTCGATATCCATCACATAGATCTCTTCATTACCGTCTTTGCTGAGAGTAAGCAGAATCTTGCTGCCATCCGGCGACCATGGCCCCGACAGATTAAGTCCTTTAAAGTTCGCGATCCTCTTTGTTTTTCCTGTTGATAAATCTATAAAATATAAATCCGGGTTCCCTCTCATGTATGACGTAAAAGAAAGTTTTTTTCCATCTTGTGACCAATGGGGTAAAAGCGTAATGGAGCTGTTTCTGGTAACTCTGACAAGACGAGAACCATCAAAATCAATAATATATATATCAGATGTCTTTCCTTTTTTGCCTATAAAGGCAATTTTTGTTTCAAAAACACCTCGTTCTCCCGTCAGGGCAAGGAGGATTTCACTGGCGAACTTAAGGACCATAATCTTTATTTCTTCCCGTGTTCCCCAGTACTTCTTGGCAGTTACCAGCTTTCCTTCGACAACATCGAAAAGACGAAACTCCGCGGTAAGATCCTTCCCGTTACACTGGAACCCTCCCTTTACCAGAAACTCCGCACCTATGCTTGACCAGTCATGAAAATCAATACTGCCGGCAGCTATTCCTGCTTTACTCTGATCCTCGAGAAATGCATTTTTATCAATTATCCTGAAGAATCCCGTGATCTTTAACATTTCTGTAAGATTATCCGAAAACCGGGCTGAAAGATTTTCGGTATCTTCATTACTGCCTATATTTTTGAAATCCGGAATCGCCGCCGCAAATTTTTGAAAAGCAGGAGAATCTATATCTATATATACCTTCCCGAAGGCAGGACAGCTACAACAAAACACTAATAAAACAAGAAAAGCAGTTATCTTACGCATAATCCTCATAATGTCAGTTTCAGGTTTGAAGTTTAAAGGTAACAGCTCAAAAAACATGGGCACATAAAAGGCTAACGCCTAAATTCCTTATTTGGAGTTTACCCGTAAGGGTTTTACCGTGATTTTTTGAGCTGGTTCGTTTAAAGTTTCATGTCGCATATGCAAGATCATATATAAGGTTCAGGCAAAGAACTTGAAACTTTGAACCCGAAACTTGAAACTTTTTTATCTCAGTTCCGATGAACGAAACCGTACCCCCACTTCTATATTGCTTTCCCTCATCCACTCCGGTAGCGGAGGAAAAGGGCTTCCCTTTTTTACTGCTTTTACGGCAGATTCATCAAAATATCTGTTCCCGGAACGCTTTTCAAAATCAAGATCGGCAACTGCCCCGTTTCTCAGAATTTTTACCGCTATAATAGCCTCAAAGTTATCTTGCGGCAGTATCCCCTCGGGAAGGGCCCACTGTTCTCTTATCCTGGACCAGATAATAGAATAATAAACCTTCATCTTCATGGTCATCTCGACATCTCCCCGAGATAACACCTGACGAGATCCTTCTTTTGAAGAGAGATTCCTTTTTCTTATATCTTCTATCGCCTTGTCAACATCTCCATTGAGCACCTTTTTATGTGTTTTCATTCTATTAATCGGAGTTGTTGAGAATTTATCAATACGTTTTTTGATGGCGACGGATTGATCCCTGGAACCAATTGAGATCATTTCTTCAGAAGGCGAAACGGTCTTTTTTGCCTCAACAAAATTCGCGGGAAGGCTTATAAGGTCGACCGTATACACGGGACCGAAAGTCCACTTTGGTGTGGGCCAGGAGGGAGACAAAAAGCTGATTGACAGGACCAGTGCATGCAGCAGGAAAGAAAGTAATATCATACTGTTGAGGCTGATGCCGTGATCATTATTTCCCTTCATCACCTTTAGAGATGTCATTTTCATTCCCTGGGCGGTTCCGTGATCATCCCTAATTTATCGACACCGGCCTTCCGTACCTCTGACATAACCTTAACAACAAATCCATAAGGTACCTTCTCATCGGCACGCATAAAAATCTCTCTGTCTATCCTGCTCGCGAATATACTTTCCAGCTTTGGCTTCAGATTATCAATTGAGGCCTTATATTTATTTATAAATATTTCCTTTTTGTTGTTTATGGTAAGGATAAGCTTTTCCTCACCAACATCGATACTCTTTGATTTGACTCTGGGAAGATTTACATCTATCCCCATCTGAAGCATTGGAGCGGTAACCATAAAAATGATCAGAAGAACTAATATAACATCGACAAGGGGAGTCACATTTATATCAGAAACGAGTCTGCTTTCATTATTTCTGTTATTTCTTGAATATCTCATGGGCATCTATTTTTTCACATAATACCTTTCTATAATATTGAGAAATTCGGATGCGAAGTCTTCCGTTTCCAGTGTAATTAATTTTACCTGATTAAGATAATAATTGTAAAAAATAACGGCGGGAATTGCAGCCGCCAGGCCCGCGGCGGTAGCGATAAGGGCCTCAGAAATTCCGGGAGCCACCACAGCCAGTGTTGCCGAACCTTTCGTGCCAATGCCTCTAAAGGCATTCATTATACCCCACACTGTACCGAAAAGACCTATAAACGGACAGGCATTCCCCGTAGTTGCAAGGAAGCCGAGAAAACTTTCTATTTTTGACCTTTCAGAATCAGTTGTTCTGTTCAAAGCCCTTTCAACATTAACAACTCCTCTAATTTCCAGTGACAATATGTTTTCATCAGCACCATCCGAATCTTGAGAGGAACCCTTTCTTGATTTGGCTATTTTGCCAAGTTCGGTATATCCTGCCCTAAAGACTTCTGCAATTGTCGAATATCTGAACTTGTTTGACTCGATAAAAATATCCGAGAAATTACTTCCTTTCATATACATATCCAAAAACATAAGATTTTCTTTTTTTGCCTTCCTGATAACCCTGTATTTCATCAGGATAATAGCCCATGAAATCACGGAAAATAAAAGGAGCAATAAAAGTACAAATTGAACCATCGGCCCGGAATCGAGCACCATTTCAAATATGTTGCCATGAAAATGTCCACTTAAATCCACTGATGTGACAGCCCACGCTTCTTTCACATTCACTCTCCTCAATTGATTTTATTTATAGTGATTGATCCTTGTAATTTAAAATCTCTGCAATGTCAATACGGCTTCGCAAAAAGCTCCACTATGCCGATAAACGGTATAATGGAGCTTTCAAGTAACTTAAATTTGCAAATGTGTTGTAAGTAGTTCATGTTTTTAACATTTACCAGTAGCGTGCCCCCTCTGTGGGGCACAGAGACCCCACGCTACATAAGTGGATTTAACTTTTTTAACAAGTTACCTTCCATTATAATGCCGCAAAGTGGCATTGTGAAGCTTTCTACGAGACCGTCAACTTTTATTTTGTATCCAGGATCTCCCTTATTTTCTGAGACAACAGTTTTACATTGAACGGCTTTTGCATAAATCCATCGCAACCGCGTTCCAGTATCTCAGTTGCCTGACCACTAATGCTGTATCCACTGGAAAGAAGCACTTTAATATCCGGGTTGATCTCCTTCAATCGATCATACGTTTCCCCTCCGCTAATCCCGGGCATGATCATATCCAGAATGACTATAGCGATCCTGTCCCGGTTCTTTTCGTAGATTTCTATCGATTCTTTCCCGGAGTGAGCTATTACAACATCGTAACCTAACATTTTCAACATCTCTGTCCCAACATCAACAATCATTTCCTCATCATCCACAAAGAGAACTGTCTCTGTCCCACTGAAAACTTCTTCAGGCAATATCTCTTCTTTTATTATTTCCTTTTCCGATGCGGGGAGATAGATATTAAATGTACTTCCTGTACCCTTTTCGCTGTAAACATTAATAATGCCACCGTGGTTCTTTATGATTCCGTAGGCAGAAGCCAGTCCCAGGCCTGTACCCCTGCTCATCTCTCTGGTTGTAAAGAACGGATCGAATACCCTCTCCTGTGTGGCTTTATCCATGCCCACTCCTGTGTCTGTAACGGATATTCTCACATACTTGCCGGGTTCAAGATTATAAGGTTTTACATAGTTCCCATCAAGTGTGACATTTTCCGTTTGAACATAGAGTTCACCTCCACCGGGCATGGCCTGCCAGGCATTGATATAGAAATTCAAAAGCACCTGTTCGATCTGACCCTGATCAACCTCTACCGTCCAGATGTCTTTCTGGTATTTCCCGTGTATCTTTATCTCTTTTTTGGTACGCCAGAACATGTCGGAACTTTTACCGATGATTTCGTTCAGATCTGCCGGCTTTACTTCGTATTTTCCACCACGGGCAAAACCCAGGAGCTGTCTTGTCAAATCAGCGCCGCTTTTTACAATTTCCTCTATCTGTCTCAAATGTTCGAAACGGGGATGGGAAGAGTCCATGCCCATTAGCATAAGGGAAGCTCGCCCCTGGATACCCATGAGGAGATTGTTGAAATCATGGGCAATGCCACCGGCTAATGTCCCGATGGCCTCCATTTTCCAGGCCTGCTGAAGCTGGGCTTCGAGTTTCCGATTTTCTTCTTCTGCCCGCACGCGGTCGGTGATGTCATTGCCTACGCAGAGGATTTCAACAACATTTCCATCTCTGTCACGAATGGCCTTGTTTGTCCATGCGATCCGGACACGTTCGCCATTGCGGCATATATTTTCGTTCTCATTAGTGACGTAACGTTCAGGGCGGAGACTTATATCCTTTATCATTTCCGCAAGGTTACGCCCGGCGCTGTCTGTTTCCGACACAATCGTTCCAACCACATTTTTACCGATTATTTCATCCTCGGTATAACCGAGAAATTTCTGGGCAAACTCGTTGAAAAAGGTAATGTTCCCCTTTACGTCCCTTCGCAAAATGATACTGTTGGCATTCTGGACGAGTTCCCGATATTTTGCCTCGCTTTTCCGCAGTTCCTTTGTCCTTTCCTGCACCGTCTCTTCCAGTAAGTCTCTTTCCCTGCGCAAAAGATCTTCCGCTTTTTTGATTCGCAGGGCTACATTGACCTGGGCAACCAGCTCGGTCCCGTCAATCGGCTTGGCGATAAAGGAATCGGCGCCGGTTTCCAGCCCTTTAATACAGCTTTCCGTATCTGTTTTAACCGCCGTAATCATAATAACCGGGATGCCTTTTGTGTTCTCGTCTGATTTCAGTCTTTTACAGACCTCAAATCCATCCATTTCGGGCATTTTGATATCAAGAAGAATCGTATCGGGCAACTCGGCCTTTGCCTTTTTTATACCCTCGGCGCCCGATTGCGCGGTTATCACAGTACAGCCTGGAATCAGATTCTTCAGTAACGCCGACATTGTAATCAGGTTATCCTTCTTGTCGTCAATCGTCAGGATCTTTATCATGGTTTCTCCTCTTCCAAGTCACTTGTTAAGAACTATATGTTACGGGTTGCCTGTTTTTTTAACCACTTTTCAATCTTCTCTAAAGCTTCTTCCGGATCAAACGGCTTCGCGATATAATCATCACAGCCGGCGTCAATACTCTCTTCTCTTTCCCCTTTCATTGCCCTGGCGGTCAATGCAATAACGGGGATACGGCTGATTTCCCTGTCTGCCCTGATTTTCCTGACCACCGTGTACCCGTCCATCCCGGGCAGGGCCATATCAAGAAGGACCAGGGCGGGTCTTTCCGCAAGCGTTACATTCAGCCCCTCTTCTCCATCTGCCGCTTCCAGTATGTTGTATTTATCCTGCAGCACGGCCTTTATGGCAGTCATGTTGTCGGGGTTGTCTTCGACGATCAGGATGGTATTGGATTCGAGTTTCGAGTCACCTGCAACGGTTTTCGCTTTTCGTTTTCCGAATTCCGCATTTCGAATTTCGTCATTCGTCTTAAACCGTGTTTCTTCGCCAAGCATCGACCTGACTCTAAACAGCAAGCCTTCCCTGTCTATATCTCCTTTTTGAATCAACTGATGTATATTATCGGTTCTGAGCCTGTTCATGTCTTCCGGCGTCAAATCCCTGGCAGTGAGAACAAGAACGGGAGTCTTAACCGTGGCCTTCGCGCCGCGGATCTTTTCCATCACTTCAAAGCCGTCAACCTCCGGTATCATCAGATCCAGAATAATGCCATCCGGGATCATATGCTCGATATAGTCAAGCGCTTCCCGGCCGTCCCGGGCCACATCCACGGAATATCCCTCGCTTTCGAGAACCGTCCTTACCTGGATGACGGCGGCTTCGCTGTCCTCAACCAGTAAAATCCTGTTAACTGCTTCAGGCTTTTTGGCCCCCATGTATTCCGGCAGCTCTCCCATATCAGCAGGCGCCTTCACAGCTTTCGGCTCATATACGGGGACTGCTCCCGGCCACGCAACGGGCAGGGTCAGGGTAAACGTGGAGCCCTTCCCGAGGACGCTTTCCACGGATAAATCTCCAGCAAGCAACTCCGCGGATTTACAGGCAATGGCGAGTCCGAGACCTGTGCCATCAAACCGCCTCACTGAAGTACCGTCAACCTGCCTGAATTCATCAAATATATGGGGCATATCCGTTTCTAATATCCCAATGCCCGTATCTGCAACCTCGACATAAACCTTGTCCGCATCACTGTGAACGGAAACGGTTACGCTCCCCTCCCCGGTAAACTTGACGGCATTTCCGATGACATTTTGAAGTATCTGATATACCCTTGCCTCATCACTTTCAAACAGCGGAAAATCATCAGGAATGCTGCAGTTCATTTCTACCCCCTTTTCTTCAGCAACGGGCCTGAGACTTTCCATAATCATTTCAATTGTTGAACCGAGTGAAAATGGCTTCGGCTGTACGTCCACCCCACCCGCCTCTATCCTGGACAGGTCAAGGATGTCATTAATCAGCGCAAGCAGCTGTTTACCGTTGCGTTCGATGATTTCAAGATAATTCCCTTCTTCTTCAGAAAGATTCTGACTTGCCTGCATAATGAGGACACGGGAAAGGGCCATTATCGAGTTAAGAGGAGTCCGCAGCTCGTGGCTCATGTTGGACAGAAACTGGCTTTTAAGACGATTCGCTTCTTCAACCTGCTCTCCCTGGATTCCCAATTCCACATTCTGTTCCTGCAGTTCCTCCGACTGCTGCTGGAGCTCCTCTGTCTGAGACTGTAATTCTTCGGCCTGCAACTGCAACTCCTGATTTTTATCCATTAACTCGTCGGCAAGTCTTTTCGTCTCTTTGTTTGCAAGGAGGTTTGAAAAGGCCGTGTTAATATTTATCAAAACCCGATCCAGGATTTCCAGGCTCTCTTTTGAATATGTATTGATACTTGCAAGGGAAACAATAGCCCCTACCACGTCATCAATGACGATGGGAACGGTAATAATCTCCTTTGGCAATACTGTCCCGGTAAATGTCTTAAATTTAAAGACCGTGTCTTCCGGGATATCTTTCATATGGGATATTTTTTTTGTTGCGAGGGTCTTACCGAATTCGCCTTCAAAAATGGACGCGTCAAAGGGCTCCAACAACTCGGGATTGATGCCTATGGAAGTAAAATGTTCAAATCTGCCGCTGTCGCGGTTGAGAAGGTGATATGCGCCGAGATCGGAACCTGTGATATCCACAAGTTTCCTTATGATAATCCTTCTGAAATCCTCCACTTCCCCGGCATCCACAATCGTTTCCGTTATATCGGTTACATCCCGCATAACCGACACATGGGAAACTACAGTATCTGCCATGCTGTTGAATGCCTGTGACAGGTAGCCGAGTTCATCGTCCGTGTCTATATGGTTTCTGGCGGACAGATCACCTTCCTCTATTCTTTTTGATACTTCCGTCATCTCAAGAACCGGCCGGGCGATCATCCCTGACAGAAAAATCGCAAGCATATAGACGGCCACTGCCGAGATCACAAGAAGTGCCAGGATCTGTAAGAGCATTAATTGAACGGGGGCATATATTTCCTTCATGTCCTGCTTTGCCACGCCCCCCCATCCTGTCCTCGGGATATACGCGTAGGCGGCCATGACATCTTCACCCCTGTAATCCTTCATCTCCATAATTCCGGTTTTGCCCCGGGACGCAAGGAGCGCCGGTTCGGCTTCTATCTTCAAATTCAGGGGGGCATTGGCATACCATCTCAATTCGTTTAAGGCTATTGTATCTTTATTTACGATCAGAGTTTCACCCGTTTTCCCCATGCCTGTGCGGTCAAGGAGCAGGGCATAAAGTGAATGTTCCAGATCCACTTTGGCTACAAGTATACCGACGATACGTTTGCCGTTGTGGGCAAGACCGAATATGGGAGCAGAAAGGGCCATGGCCGGCTGTTTTGTGCTTTTCGAATAATAGATATCTTTAATATACAGCCGGCGGGTCTTCACAGGTTCTGTAAAGTATGGATCCGTTGATTTGTTTACGCCTTCAAGCGACCTGTCTGTAGAGACTTGAATTATTCCGGTATGGGGATTGATGATAAAGATCTCATTGTAATCGGGATAATTTTTCAGGTAACCGTTTAAACGATTCCTCACACTTTCAAGAATCTTTATATCACTTTGACTGAATTTTTCTTTATTGACAACTTTTTCCAGGTCCCTTATTACAGGGTCCTCTGCAGCAGTTTGTGTATCGCCGGTTCTTTCATCCAGCCAAAGGTTTATCTGATTTATCTTCAGATCTCGTACGGCCGTGAGTTTCTGAGCCTCCCGGTGTTTTATTGATTGCATTCTCTGGTGATATGTTATCAGCGCGCCTGTAAGTAATGGCAGTAGCGCCAGAACAAGAAACCAGAAGACCAGGCGGGATTTCATGCTTTTAAAGCGGATTTTCATATTCATCTCCTGTCTGCGGATTACAATCCACAGATTACGCAGATTACACGGATGATGCATATATTTATCTATTGCAACTCTGTGTAATCTGCGGATTCATCTTTTTTGATAGATATGACAGCACGCATCAACTCTTCTGAAATACTTTTGATACTTCATTGTCGGCATCTCAGTCTCACCCAATACCAGGTGCCCTTTTTTATCAAGCGACCTGTATAATTTATCAAATATTATATTCTGATATTCTACAGAAAAATAGATCAGGAGATTCCGGCAGAGCACCATGTCGAAGTTGCCGAACACGCTTTCAGGAGGTGCGTAATTTTTCTTATCAAGAATATCGTAAAGCGTAAAAGTCACCAATTTTTTTATTCCGGGATTCAACATGAACGACTCATCCTCGACAGTGAAATATTTTTTTAAGATCCCGTACTTGACATTCTTTACGCTTTCAAATGGATAGACTGCCCTTTGCGCCTTCGTTAATGCCCCTTTATCAATATCAGTGGCAAAGATGTTCAGACTCAGGCCGTGTTCCTCTTTTTTAAATAATTCATTGATCAGGATAGCAACGGAATATGGCTCCTCTCCCGTCGCGCAACCGGCCGACCAGACCCGCAGAGAGTGGTCACGCATCTTAACTTTTTCTGTGACAATAGCTGGCAGGATGTTGTCGGCAATATATTCAAAGGTCAATGTATCCCGGAAGAACCTGCTAACATTGATGGTTAATACGTCGATGAGATTATCAGGCTCACCGGGACACTCTTGCAGATATTTCAGATATTCACTGAAACTGGCGCTTTTTACGGCTGCCAGTCTCTTCCTGATCCGCCGTTCAATCATGGAGGAACGGCACCCGGAAAAGTCAATACCGCGCTTACTCATCAAATAATCTAAAATGGCATTCATCTCTGTATCCGTGTGAGTAAGTATAACTGTTTCGTAAAAGTTGGGGTGGTGTGTCTTCTGACTTCCGATTTCGTACCACCAAGTAAAAAAATGTGCAAGGATTTTCAGATAATAACAGGAAAAAACGTAACTACGGAGAGAGAAGATAGGAGACCGGAGACAGGAGACAGGAAACAGAAAAAAGGAGAAGAGAATCAGCAATTTGTCAGCAAAACGCACGGCTTTTATTATGACTACTGACTACCCGGAGTTACCAAGAAATTTGATGAACTCGTAAAAGTCAGGTTTCCCCTCCCCTGGCGGGAGGGCTATAATAACTTTCTTCCATCTTACCCTCCCCCACTTGCTGGAGGAGGCGGGAGGGGATTAAGGGGAGGGGGACGTAAGTACGCGGAATGGCGTTGTATTCACCCTCACCCCTGCCCTCTCCCATCGAGTAGCGTGGGGTCTCTGTGGGGCACAGAGACCCCACGCTACGTAAGAGACCCCACGCTACGTAAGTAGATATACCTTCTTAAATATGTTACTTTCCATTATAATGCTGTAAAACGGCATAGTGGAGCTTTTTACGAAGCCGTCAAATTTGATTTCCTTTCAAAGTATGGTATGTGTAACGGAAATGATACACATAAACCGCATTATTCTAATCTTGATCTTAATCACCCTTTTCCTTTTGTGGGGCTGTGAGAGTCACACTTCAGAGGATAACTCCGCCGCAAAGGAGGCATCCGTAAATGAAGCTCCCGCTTACGGGGATATTATTGTGGAAGGTTCCATCGGAGATGCCTCCAATTTGATCCCTGTTCTTTCCACAGATGCAACGTCCCACAGCATCTCCTCTCTGATTTTTAACGGCCTTGTTAAATATGACAAGAATCTGAATATCGTCGGGGATCTGGCAGAATCATGGGATATTTCCGATGATGGCCTGGTCTTTACTTTTCACCTGAAAAAGGGGGTTAAATGGCACGACGGACATCCCTTTACGGCCGAAGATGTCCTCTTTACTTACCAGGTAACCGTAGATCCGAAGACACCAACCGCTTACGCGGGAGACTTTCTCAAGGTAAAGAAGGCAGAGGTCATCGATCCCTATACCTTCCGGGTAACCTATGATAAACCCTTCGCTCCCGCACTCACAAGCTGGAGCGCCTCCATACTGCCCAGACATCTATTAGAGGGAACGGATATTACAAAATCCCCTCTGGCACGCCACCCCATGGGAACGGGATCATATATCTTTAAAGAATGGGTAACTGGGCAGAAGATCGTTCTAATCTCCAACCCCGATTACTTTGAAGGAAGACCTTATATCGACGGTTATATCATGCGGATCATCCCGGATATGGCAACCATGTTTCTTGAACTTCGAGCAAAAGGCGTTGACCGGATGAACCTGACGCCTCTCCAGTATACCAGGCAGACAGAAAATAATATGTTCCGCAAGAACTTTAACAAGTATCGATACCTTTCCTTCGGATATACCTATCTCGGCTATAACCTCGAAAACCCCCTTTTCAGGGACAAGCGGGTAAGGCAGGCCATATCGTATGCCACAAACAAGGAAGAAATCATTAAAGGTGTCATGCTTGGTTTGGGTCAGGTGGCGACGGGCCCGTTTAAACCGGGCACCTGGGCCCATAATCCCAATGTAAAGAGATATCCCTATAACCCCGAAAAAGCTAAAGAGCTTCTGACCGATGCGGGCTGGAAGGATACAGACGGAGACGGAATCCTGGATAAAGACGGCAAACCATTTATCTTTGAGATTATTACAAACCAGGGAAACGAGGTTCGTGCAAAGTGCGCGGAGATCACCCAGAGACGTCTTGCCGACATCGGAATAAAGGTAAAAATCAGGATTATCGAGTGGGCCGCTTTCGTCAACGACTTCATTAATAAACGGAGGTTTGACGCGACCATACTCGGCTGGACCATCACGCTCGATCCGGATCTTTACGACGTATGGCACTCAAGCAAGACAAAGCAGGGGGAATTAAATTTTATTTCATATAAAAATAAAGAAGTGGATGATCTGCTGGAAAAAGGCAGAAGCACCTTCGACAGAACAGAAAGGAAGCGATGCTACGACAGAATACAGGAAATCCTGGCGGAGGAGCAACCCTACACCTTCCTCTACGTCCCTGATTCACTCCCGATCATCAGCGCCCGGTTCAAAGGAATCAAACCCGCTCCCCTCGGCATCGGTTACAATTTTATCAAATGGTATGTCCCCAGGGGTGAACAGAGATACGTGATGACGAGGTAAAACAAATGTGAACCCGTCCCTGATTTATCGCACCCTTTTTTGTATTTTATTTTTGAGGAAGATGAAAAAACTATTTCTTTTCTCTTTATTTGCTCTTCTTATCGTCTCTTTCAAACCCGTCTATGGAGAACAGCTCGTTACGGTCAAGGGAAATGGAGTTACCGTACTGTTCGAAGAACCTCTGAGAAATGCTGCAGAGGAAGTCATAAATATCTATCCGGGGCTAATTGCAGAACTGGGGAAAAAGCTCAAATGGAAATTGGATTACGAGCCGGAAGTCCTCCTTATTAAAAACAGGAAGACCTTCCAGAAGATGGCAAGGAGTGATCTCGTTGTCGCATATGCTGTTCCTCAGAGAAAGTTCATTGTAATAGACTATTCGAGAATGAACATCTCCCCTTTTAACCTTGGAACAACCTTAAAACATGAATTATGCCATCTTCTGCTTCATCATCATATTCCAGGGGGGAGACTTCCAAAATGGCTTGACGAAGGAGTTGCCCAGTGGGTAAGTGACGGAATCGCAGAAATAATAATGGATAGAAGACAATCTGTTCTTACCAGGGTTGCCTTAACGGGAAACTACATATCGATCAATAACTTAGCAGAGGGGTTTCCTCAAGATAAGCAAGCCCTCCTGCTGGCTTATGAGGAAAGCAAGAGTTTTATAGAATATATAGTCGGTCAATTTGGCAGCGATGGGATTATTAAGATCCTGACAAACTTGAGGAATGGTGATGAAATCAACTCAGCAATACAGAAGGGCATTTCAATTTCTCTTTATGAACTGGAAAAGAATTGGCACGCCCATCTGAGTAAAGGGATTATCTGGCTTATATATCTGAGCAACAACCTATACGAAATTCTCTTTTTTCTTGCTGCCCTGATAACAATATTCGGATTCCTGAAACTTCTAAAGAGAAAATTTGATTATAAAGATAGTGACGATAGAAATTCCAGATAATGATGTGCTGTTTCTTCAGGCCTCTCGATCATTGGACAATGGCCACAGCCTTTAATAATCACTGTAGTGGAATCAGGCAGACCCTTCTCTAAGACATTTGTAGATGATACATGAAGTATACGATCCTTATCCCCCCATAATATTAATGTGTTAACCCGAATTTTTGAAAGGTCAGGTTCTAATGAATACATTTCCGTCACTATTTCCTTGAAAACCTTTTCATTAAACTCTCTATTCAATATAGCCTGCTTTGTGAGATACGCCTTAATACGCTTTGGTATCGGAGGAGACACTTCAAAAGCAAGCTCCATCATTTCATCAAAATCTTGAGAAGATTCAATTAAAAGAGGATTTTCCCCTTTGTATAGAAGCTTTATATAATCACTCTTTTCCGCTGAAGGTATGCCTCCGGTATCAAACAAGGCCAGACTCAATACTTTATCGGGAACAACTGCTGTATATCTGCCTGCAATGGTTCCCCCCATAGAATTGCCCACCAGATGAAATTTATTCAGTCCAAGAACATCAATAATTCTACTTAATCTTTTAACCTGACTGTCAATATTATATGATTCTGTCTCGATTTTAGAACTTTCTCCAAAACCGGGAAGGTCGATTGCCACAACATGAAGGTTTGTGGTTAGTGACTTTGAGAATTGAGTCCAGTGATCCTTATTTCCACCAAATCCATGAAGCATAAGGATTGTATCGCCCTTGCCACCCTCAAGATATGATATGGTATGATTATCAACCTCAATAATTTTTTTTGAGAGTCCAGCCGATTTTCGTGCTGAACTGATTGAAAAATTATACAAAACCTCGGGAAATGCAAAATAAATTACAATCGGCACTAATAACAGGATAGCAGCTATAATAATTATCCTTCTCTTCATGAAGAACCTCCTGTATTTCTTGCTTTTGCGAACGAACCACCAAAGCCGCAAGGGCTGAGCAATGAGCAATGAGGACTGAGGACTAAGGGCTAAAGGCCCGGAGAAAATTATCTCCCTAATCCTTCAGCCTTTCGCCATTATTCTTTGCCTTCTCTATAAAATTTAATTTCGCTCCTTCTTTTTTTTTCGTGGTTTCGCGATAAGTTTTTGTAAAACCCTTACGGGTAAACTCCGAATAAGGAATTTAGGCGTAAGCCTTTTATGGTGCAATAGGGTAAAACTTTTTTTCTTCGTGGTTTCGTGATTGTTTTTAATTCTTTTGCCGTTCGACTGAGCTCACGCCGAAGCCATTTTTGCAAGAATTTTACAACTAAGGAACTAACCTTCAACCTTCAATTTATCACGTAGATATTCTTTAAACATTTTATAATCCACTGGTAGCTCGACAGGTTCCCCTTTCCTTTTGTCGATATCCTTCATGCTGTCCGGTAATTCGGGTGTAATGCCGAGAAGTTCTATGATTTCATCGGGGAATTTGGCCGGATGGGCCGTCTCCAGTGACACACAGGGTGAAAAATCGCCATGTTGCTCAAGATAAACCTCAAGACCCCGCCAGCCTACAGCACCGTGAGGTTCTAATACAACCCCGTATGTATCATAGGCTTTTTTAATACACTCCTTCGTCACATCATCAGATATGCTCACCGAAAAAATGTTCTCCCTCATTGTCTCGATATCGGGATAAACATGGACTTTCCCCGTCCGGTCAACCGTCCCACCGTACAATTCAAAAAAGCGGGCCAGGTTGCTTGGATGGCCTACATTCATGGCATTGGAAAGGCAAGCCCTCGATGGTGAGACTTTTTCGTATTGATTCGTTTTTAAAAAATGAGGAAACTCGTCATTTTCATTCGTCGGCATGACCAGCCGCTTCACGGGCAGTCCCATTCTTCTCGCATATTCGCAGCCTAATGCATTTCCGAAATTTCCCGAAGGAACGGAAATAACGATCTCCTCTCCATCCTCACAAAGCCGGGCATAGGCATAAATATAATAGACCATCTGCGGAAGTATTCTCCCGAAATTGATGGAGTTTGCCGAGGTAAAATTGAGATATTTAAGGGATTGATCTGAAAAGGCCTGCTTGACAAGATCCTGACAATCGTCAAATTTTCCATCAATGGAAAGTGACTTAACATTTTCACCGATGGTGTCCAGTTGTTTTTTCTGCCTTCCGCTTACCTCATCCCGTGGATAGAGGATATTTACATCAATCCCTTCCACGCCTTTGAATGCCTCTCCGACGGCACTACCCGTATCCCCCGACGTAGCAACCAGTACATTTAATCTCTTCCCTTTATCCCGAAAATGGCTCATGAGTCGTGCCATCATCCTCGCCGCAAAGTCCTTAAAGGATGCAGTCGGCCCCTGATCAAGTCTCATGACATATTTCCGGTCAACTACTTTTTCCAGGGGAACGTCAAAATTGTATGAATCATAAACAATCTTTTTCAGTGCCTCCTGAGAAATCTCATCGCCGAGAAATGCTCCCGTCACCAGCATTGCCACCTCGGGATATGGTTTTCCCTTTAAAGCCATAATATCGTCAGGTGAAAGCCGGGGAATGAAATCCGGCATGAAGAGCCCCTCGTCGGGAGCCTGCCCCTGAAGAAGGGCATCCTTGAAGGACACATAACCTTTAAAAGGGACAATTCCTTCTACACCGTCCAGGTTTCTGTTTGTACTGCAGTATCGTATCGTCTTTGTCATGATCTTATAATCTTCCTGTTATTTTTTAATTTTTTACGAGACCATCATCCTTTATAGTTCAACAAGGAAAATCAAGTTTTGACTTCCTTACAAAGTCCAGAAACAATTTATGATGACGCATTAGACCGAGTTGCCTCTTGTATATCAAATAAAAATTCCTTTCAATCGTACAATTTTCGACAGGCTTTTCAATAAGAAGACCGGTTTTCAACTCTCGCTTCAGGGCATGAATAGAAAGAATTGAAATTCCCAGACCGGCTATGACAGCCTCCTTTACCGCTTCGGAACTCCCCAGCTCACACACGATATTGAACTGAGACAGGTTCTTGTCCGTATTTTTTTGCAGATACTCTTCCAGGATTGATCGAGTAGCAGAACCTTTTTCTCTAATAATAAAAGGTTCACGGGAAAGTTTTTCCATGGTTATCTTTTTTTTCCGGTGCCATGGATGTCCTTCCGGCACAACCAGAACAAGCCTGTCTCTCCATATCGGTTCAATGTTCAATTTACTGCTGGATACAGACTTGCCGATAAAACCGATCTCCGCCTGATTATCGAGGATCATATTCAGGGTTGCCTCACTGTCATTCATTTGAACATAACAATGGATATCGGCATAATCTTTATTGAATACATTCAAAACATGGGGAAGGATATAGGTAGAAGGTATGGTACTGGCACTGATAAACACACTGCCCGACTCATCTTCCCTGACCCTTTCAATCTTTTCTTTTGCTTCACCCATCAGTTTGAATATACGCCTCGCGTAATCATAGAGAATCTTGCCCTCCGGTGTTAAGGATATACCCGTATTTTTCCTGTTAACCACCCTGGCATTAACCAATTCTTCCAGATTTTTAATATGTTTCGTCAGGGATGGCTGAGTCAGGTACATCTTCTTGGCCGCACGGCTGAAGCTCCGTTCCTCAACCAGCTTAATCAGGGCTTCCATCTGCTGCATAGTAATATTTTTAAATCTATCGTAAGCCATAAGCGGAAAATATCATAAGATATGTTCATAATCAATAGAGATTTATAACTATAATGAATTTGACATATTCATCTTTATTTCGTAGCTACTTGGGGTCAAAGTTTCAAGTTCAAAGTTTCAAGTTTCAAGTTTCACGGTTAGGGAGCGATGAAAATTGAACGGTTACGCGTTCCCACGCAGGAGCGGGAAGGACAACAATATGGATGACAAAGCCAAAATTCGACTTACGGAAACAGTTCGCGGTGCGGGGTGAGCCTGCAAGATAGGTCCGGGGGACCTGAATCAGGCATTGTGTGGTCTGCCGCTCATATCAGACCCCAATCTGATCGCGGGAATTGAACACTGCGATGACGCGGGTGTTTATAAACTGAGAGACGACCTTGCCATTATTCAGACTCTCGACTTCTTTACACCCATTGTCGATGATCCATATACATTCGGCCAGGTAGCCGCGGCAAATTCTCTGTCCGATGTATACGCCATGGGTGGAAAGCCTCTCACGGCGATGAATATCATCTGCTTTCCCATCAATAAAATGGAAATTTCCATACTAAGAGAAGTCCTTCTCGGTGGATTGGACAAGATGCGCGAAGCCGGGGTTCTCCTTGTTGGCGGACACAGCGTGGAAGATGATGAATTGAAGTACGGCCTATCTGTCACCGGTACGATTCATCCTGACAGGGTACTCCTTAATAGAGGCGCCATAGCAGGCGATGCTCTGATTCTGACTAAACCGCTCGGCACCGGAATCATCAATACTGTTCTGAAAGCTAACATGGCAAGTAATGACCTGGTAAATAAATCTGTACAATGCATGGTAGAACTTAATAAAAAAGCCGCCGAGTTAATGACGAATTTTTCAAATGTCCACGCCTGCACGGATGTTACGGGTTTCGGTTTTCTTGGCCACGCCTGTGAAATGATCGAGGGAAGCGATGTCGGCATGGTTATCCGGTCTTCTTCCGTACCCATTTTTCATGAAATTCAGGAATTTGTTGAAATGGGCATTATTCCGGGAGGATTAAACCGGAACAGGAAATTCCGAATGAACATGATTGAAGTGGGACCCGACTGTCCGGAATGGATTGTGGATGTCTTTTTTGACCCTCAAACATCGGGAGGCCTGCTCATCTCCCTGCCCTTAAAAGAAGCGGAAGATCTGGTAAAAAGAATGAACGACGAAGGAATAAAAGACGCCGCCATCATTGGTGAAGTCGTATCCGAACCGAAGGGGAAAATCGTGGTGATATAAATGGAAGATATTGCTATCGCACAAAACAGCCAAAGACCAGTGAAGCCGAAACTGGCAATGTGTAATTTTATTTCCGATATAGACGAACTTGGCAAATTTGCCTTTGAGAACGGGTTCTCCGGCATAGACTGGTCTTTTGATGTGAAGACACTGCCCCGGACGCCCGTAGAAGAATCAAAGTGGATAAAGAGCCTGTCATCTCTTAGGCCCCTCGAAATTCGCTATCACTGTCCCTTTCCCCGGCAGGATCTGGGACACGAGGATCCGGTTCAGGCAAAGGAGGCAGAGGCACTCTTCCGACGCATAATACGCATTGTATCTAAAGCGGAAGGAAGATATCTGACGCTCCACATCGGTCTTGGCCATGATTCGACAGAGCCCCTCTCATGGGAGGCGACCATAGATAATTTGGGACGCGTGGTTCAATATGGCGCATACCATGGCGTGAGGGTCTGCCTTGAAAATTTAGCCTGGGGATGGACCAGCAAACCGAACCTCTTTGAGAAACTGATTCGCAAAAGCGGAGCTTTTGTCACCCTTGATATCGGCCACGCGCATGCGTGTGAATCGGTTCAAAGTAACTACTGGACAATTGAAGACTTTGTTGCGCCACACGCTGATCGCGTTATCAACTCCCACATATATCACACGGAGGTTTCCGAACTCGGACATATTCCACCGGGCCGATTGGAAGATATTAGAGACGGCCTCGGTATCTTACAGAATATTGGCTGTATGTGGTGGGTTCTGGAGATAAGGGAAGCCGAGGGATTACTGCAAACGAAAAAGGTTATAGACGAGTTTTTAATGCAATCTAACTATCCCGGGGCGTCAGAGATAATGGAAACCAGGATAAGCCCCGCAGACGAAGGACTTTACGCCGGAAAACGGCAAGCTTCCAGCATATGGGAAGGGTAAGAGACCTTTGCAGAATGTTCAATTTTGTTAAAGTTCAAGGAAGGCAAAAATTTTAACCACAGGAATATATTGGATATTTCGAGGATTAAAATTTGAGTCTGACGCAGAAATTGGGCAAAAGGGGACGTTATGCAAAGGTCTCGGTAAATTCCACGTTTGCGAACACACTATATTCACCGTGTTCCTATCAATAAATCCAATAAGGCAATCCCCTTCTATTCATATTATGAATTTGACTTATAGAAAAAGTTAATTTACATAACCCGCGTATGATCACATGAATGGCAGTAATTCATCAGAAAGGAGCATCTAATCCATGAGGTTGAGGAATGTTTTCGCTACACGGTGGGGAATCATCAGCGTAGGACTATTTATCGGAGTCTTCGCCGCCCTTTTACAGAAGTGGGGAAATCCGGCAAACATGGGGATCTGTGTGGCCTGCTTTGAAAGGGATATCGCGGGCGCCCTTGGACTTCATCGCGCAGGTGTGGTGCAATATATACGACCGGAAATTATCGGCTTTGTTATGGGATCGCTCATCGCCGCATACCTCTTCAAGGAATATCGCCCGCGCCTCGGTTCCGCTCCCATTGTCCGCTTCGTCCTCGGCGTCTTCGCCATGATCGGCGCACTGGTCTTTTTAGGATGTCCTTGGCGAGCCGCTCTGCGTCTGGCCGGTGGCGACGGAAATGCCATTCTCGGACTTCTGGGACTGATATTCGGCATCTGGATCGGAACACTTTTTCTTAAAAAGGGTTACAATCTGGGACGTACACAAACTACTCATGCAGCAGCGGGATGGATGCTGCCGCTTATAATGCTTGGCTTTTTGACTCTGCTCATTGCCTTCCCGCAGATTGAAGGTCAAAACAGAAGCGGGGTTCTCTTTTACAGTCTGAAAGGTCCCGGTTTCATGCATGCGCCTCTCCTTATTTCTCTGGGAATTGGCCTGTTCATAGGATTCTTGGCACAGCGAAGCCGTTTCTGCACCATGGGGGCAATAAGAGACTTTGTCCTCTTTCGACAGACTCACCTCCTCCTGGGATTCATCGCCCTTGTTGCCGCCGCTTTCGTCACAAATCTCATCGTCGGACAGTTTCACCCTGGATTTAAGGGCCAGCCTGTTGCTCATACAATGCATATCTGGAACTTCGCGGGGATGGTTCTGGCCGGCCTGGCCTTTGCTCTCGCCGGAGGCTGCCCCGGACGTCAGCTTTTCCTGTCCGGAGAGGGCGACGGGGATGCCGCTGTTTTTGTACTGGGAATGATCGTCGGTGCGGGATTCGCCCACAATTTCGGTCTGGCCAGTTCTCCAAAAGGGGTTGGCCCTTACGGCATCCCGGCAGTAATTATTGGCCTGATCGTTTGTCTGTTTATCGGATTTGCGATGAGAAAAAGAATTGCATAAGGAGTAAAATATGAGCACAAAAGTTGATGCACGAGGACTTTCCTGCCCTCAGCCCGTTTTGATGACACTGGATGAGATAAAGACAGGGAACACAAGCGAGATCGAGATTCTTGTAGATACGGAGACATCAAAGGAAAATGTCTCGCGTGCCGCCACAAGTCAGGGCTGGAAAGTAGCAGATATCAGTGAGGAAGGTGACGAGTACAAGATCACCATAAGAAAGGATTAGCTGTGTCTTTTTTGAGTTTTTTCAAAGGTAAGCCGAAACAGGGCACACCCGGTGATAATGGAAATGCCGATCGCGGGATTATGGTATTTGAAAATACCAGCGAGGTTATCCAGGCGGAAAATGCCCTGAAAAGAGAAGGATGGGAAATCCGGGTCATGGGACCGCCGCCTGAAATTCAAAGCGGCTGTGATCTGGTAATTGAGTTCCCCCTCATCGAGGAGCTGAATATCCTCAGAACGCTGGAGGGAGAGGGAATTCCGCCCCTGAAGATGGTTCCCGTAACAAGCCCCCTCCTTCATCCGGTGGATCTCTTTCATACCAAGGATTTTGGTGAATACATCATGGTCCGGGCGGCAAACATGAAACTGACCGTTGAAAAGGCAACCGGGAACATTGTAAATGTTTCCGGGGGTGGTTGCCCGGATGTTCCCTATCTGGCCTATGAGATGGTGGGCCAAACGCTTGCCGATGCACCCAGTCCACGTGAAATCGGCCATACCCTCTGCGGATATGCCCTGCAGTTGGCCTATGAGGAGGTAAAACGCCAGTGCTCGCCATAGCAGGAACAGTACCCTCCGAAGGGTTCCCCCTTGTAGATGGGGAAATCAGAATGGTGGATAATGAAATCCGAATAGACGAACAACGCGTATCCGTAAACCGGGGGACACCTGCCCTGATGGCAGCGGCAATCAAAACCGCGGAAACACTCGGTCAACCGGCGCCCTTCGGATATCTGGTCGGAGATACAGGCTTGGGAAAGGGGAGCCGGCACCTTTACAAATATTTAACCGACCATTTGCCTCATTCTTCTTTTCAAACTCTTACATTTCATTACCTGCAGCCCATTGTTCACTGGCACAAACGCCTCCAGCAGGTCATATATGAAATCAAAGAGCGGCCTACCTTGATAGCCGATGCAGGATTTATGTATGTGGCAAAGATGAGCGGACAAGCCCCGATGTACGATCTCTTTACACCTGACATCGGGGAACTGGCTTTCCTGGCGGATGAAAAGGCACCCCATCCTTTCTATACACGCGGATTTATACTGCATGATGAAAACCGCGTATCTGACCTGATTTCCCGTGCATATGATCACAACAACGCTTCACGGTTTCTCCTCGTCAAAGGAAAGCAGGATTACCTGGCCAGCCGGGAGGGTATACTGGAAACGGTAAACAGCCCGGTGGAGGAGGCCCTTGAAGCCATGGGAGGCACCGGTGATACACTGACGGGTATTGTTTCGGCCCTGATCGATTCGGGAATGTCAATCCCGGAAGCGGCAGTGGTGGCAATGAAGGCAAACCGGCTGGCGGGCCATTACGCGAAACCCACACCGGCAACTCAAGTCATAGAAATTATTCAACACATACCGAAGGCACTGTCAGAAGTTCTCAGAGAATCGAAATGACTTATCAATTTGTCCCGCCACTAATTATGCTCATCTTATAATAATTCATTCAATTTTAGAACAAGAGGGGGGAGGTCCTCTTTTACTGCCTTCCAAACAACCTCATAATCAATATCAAAACAGGCATGTATCAATACATTTCGCATGGCAATAATATCCCGCCATTCTATATCCGGGTATTTATTACGAAATTCCCTGGATAGCTGTGAAGTTGAATTCTTGTTCTATCCTTAGTAGGCATATTGTACCTCGGCTGTTTTTACTACTTCATCTCTAAAATAACGGCTTAAATCGTTAGCCGTATGCAAATCAACCTCATGCCCTATTAAATCAGTAAGTTCATTTTTTATACGGCAGGAACGCAATAGACCAGGGACATGCTCCTTTTCAAATTCAACTAAAACATCAATATCGCTACCGGGTCGTAATTCACCGCGTAAAGCGGAACCAAAAAGGGATAACTTTTTAATGTGATTTTTCAGGCAAAATTCTTCCAATTCATCTTTTGAGATATAATCTGTTAATCGAAACATGGCTAATACTCTCCTGTATTCATAATCTGATTATTTTAAAAACTCTCAATCCCGCGATTATCAATAACCTTAACCGCTTGTATTGGCTTTATAGTGAGCAAGGCTAAAGCCTTGCCCTACAGTGGTAATCTGATTTCTTTTAAAATCTACATTCACGAAATCTTTGCAAGAGGCTTCAATGATAACCTTTCTCATCGCACATTCCCCCAGAATTGTGAGCCACCATTACTTAAATAGCATTTGGTTATGGATTTTTTAAAATATCATGGGTTCCGACTTTTCGAAGGATATAGGTATTGCCTACAATCTGGAAGGTAAAGCGGTATGAAGCTGTTACCCTGCCTTCCCATATGCTTCTTGGATCCTGCATCTTTTTAACTTTTAGAGAGGGGTGTTGCGGATTAGCCAATAAGAGTCCCAATTGTTTATCTGTACTTTTTTGGATCTCTTCAGGTAATTTCCGGTAGTCCCGAACGAAAATTTTTGTGAAGAGTAGCTTCATATCTTAGCCTTTTTCAGGGCTTTCAGACTATCTTCAATGCCGGCGAAAGGACCTACTAAATCGCCATTTGCTATATCTTTATCCGCTTGAGCTTCTCCTTCTTGCCACTCTTTAGTATAAAAATATTCCTGATCCGGGTAGACTAATTTAACGGGTTTTAAAATAATTTCACCATCCTGTTTTTCAACTTCCATATAATCCCCAACGGCAATTTTGAGATCTTTACGCAGGCTATGTGGAATTGTGATTTGATAATTTTGTTTAACTTTAATTAGCGGCATTTTATCCACCTTCTGTTTCTCTCTTGTATTTTATAAGATTCATAATTTACGAATTTAATAATATCACAAACAGAATTTTTGTCAAGACGTGCCTTGACTGATCAATATGGCACAAGCAAAGAGAAACAAATTCCTAGAAAAATAGTGGCAACAACTATTTTTCACACACCGGCAACTCAAGTCATAGAAATTATTCAACACATACCGAAGGCGTTATCGGAAGTCCTCGAAAAAAGAGAAAAGGACATAAGTTAAAAGCTGTTAATGCCCAAAAATGAAAAACCCCGGGTTAGAATGCCCGGGGTATAGTCTAAAGCGGCAAAGCCGCAAATCCGAAATTCGAATATCTAAATACGAAACAAATTCGAATATCAAATAACAAATTTTCGAAACAGTTTTAGACATTCGAGTTTAAGATTTTGATATTGTTTCGAATTATGCCTTAATCCTCGCTGCTCTCCGTGGATGATGTTGTATCCGCAGATTTACCGGTTTCGCTCTCTTTGCTTACCGGCGAATCCGAAGATGCTTCATCGTGTTTGCTCTCACCCAGAGAAGGTTTCTTTCCGCCGTAATCGGTCACATACCAGCCCGTTCCTTTAAGATGGAAAGAACAGTTGGAAATCAGCCTTTTCGCCTTTCCTTTGCAAAACCCGCAGGCAGGAATGGTATCATCTGTGATACCATGAAATTCTTCAAATTCCTTTCCGCACTTTGTACATTTATACTCGTAAATCGGCATAAAAACCTCCACTATATATGAATTCTTAATTTTGAATTTTTAATTATCAATTTTGACGGGTTCGTAAAAAGTCGAAATATGCACAATCTTGTCATTCCCGTGAAAACGGGAATCCAGTCTTTTCAAATGCTTAGCTATTTATGGATTCCCGCCTACGCGGGAATGACAGACTCTTTACGAGTCCATCAATTTTAATTCCTGGTTAAGTCGAATATATCTCCTATATGGTATTGATCGCTGAAGCAATCAAGAACCAGGTTGAGATTGTTATCGGCTATGGGTTGTAATATATTCCGGGTGATTGAATGGACATTCTCTTCTTCCTGTATCTTCTCTTCCACAGGTGCATCAAAATCACCCTCTCCCCGGTTAAAACGAACGACATGTATCAGTTCATGTGTGGCTATATATAGCATGAGAGGCATCAGCTTTATGAAAGAACTTCCCCTTTCTACAGCATTTAAAATTCGACCGTCCTGGAGACATATCCTGTAAAAATGGGTGTTTTCCTTATTATCGGCACTCTCCCCCTTCATGTAATCGTACTTACAAAGGTGTGCAAACGCCCTGCTATGTACCTCATGTTCCTCAAGATACGCAAGGGTTTTCACATCGTATCTATGAGTTTTCCAGTCCCCGGGACTAAGGTGAAAATATTTCTCCGCCAGTTTCTCGGCCTGGTCAAATGTTTTATTTACAAAAGATATCTCTGCTGGACTGAAATGCTTTTTCTCAGACATTTTTTCAAGAAATCTCCGGAAACTTCAAAGTTAATATATGCACTTCATTCTCAATGTCAATATGTTTCTTCAAGATGAGCACCTTTGGCGGATTCTCGTGACAATCTCATCAGACACAGCAAATAGACCAGGCAAACCAGACAGTCTACACGGACAACTAAATTTGTCTTCGGTGAGACTTCGGCGTGAGCTCAGCCGAACCGTCCATGCCACCCCCTGCACAGACCGGATTTATTTTGGAATTGGCGTGCTTGTCAGGAGATACTTAAGGTCTTCATCCTCAAACCTGATAGCAAAACCCGCGAAAGGAGACTCGTTGCCTTCATCACTGACAAAATCATCCCAACCAGCTGTGAGATACAGGTGTTTGAAAAGCCTGTACTCGGCGAATATCTTCAGATGAGGATCTCTGTCCGTATCAAAATCGAATGCCTCAAATGTAAGCTTCAGGTTATCATCATATGCGAAATAGTCTATTCCTACACCACCGGTAGACTCGAGAAGACCGCCCCTGAGAACAACATCTTTGTATCTTTTTGCAATCTCGGCATTGAAAAGTAACTCATTTTTTTCCCATTCCTCAGTACGGGTGGTTGTTCCGCCGGTCGTCCTGTCAACAATTGTCCGTCTGCCCCTGGGATCAGCAACTATCCCGAGAATATAGAATTTATCTTCTTTCGGCTGAATCTTTACCTCGAGGTAACTTTTTGCATCGCTTTTATCGAACAGATATTCACCCCGGTAACTGAGGAAGGTTCTGAACTGCTCCGCCTTGGAAACATACCTGTCAATTCCTTCCATACTCTTATCAAGGCTTTTCAGGCTCGCATTCAGATTATCCACTGTTTCTTCATCGTTTATCAACTTTCCTATCGTTCCCCTGCCATCGTTGATCTTGTTGGTTATATCCTGAAGGGAGGCAACGGTTTTGTCAAGATTCTCAAAAACCCCCTCGTTATTCACCAGTTGCCCTATCGTACCTTCACCTTTGTTGACCCTCTCCGTAATATCGCTGAGGGCGGCAAAGGTTTTTTGCATTTCAGCGGCCGCGCTCTGCAAACTGTCAACCATGAGATTAAATTTTTCGTCGTTTCGCTGGACGACTTTATTAAGGCTAACACTTAGGTCTCGCGTATTCGTAAGTATGGCTTTGAGATTTGCCTCTCCTTCTTCGCTCCCAACAACTTTTTTCAAAGAAGCTGTTACTTGCATTACATCACTTGCTATTGTACCGATTTCCCGCAGAAGCTTGTCAATATCAGCCTGTTTTTCCACCTTTGTGATCCGATCTTCGTCCTTGAGATATGCCATACCCCTCGTCCCGGGTTGTATCTCTATGAACTTTTCTCCCAGGATTCCATGGGTCTTTATCGATGCTGTGACATCCTTTTCCAGCTTCACATCGGGGATTATTCTCATGGTCACAAGGGCCTTCCCATCCGTAAGGCCAATTTTTTCAACCCTGCCCACCTCAACTCCTGCAACCATAACCGAGGCATCCTTGTCGAGCCCCGCCGCGTTATCAAAAACAGCGGTTACAAGGTATCCCTTTTTTAAACCAAATCCATACTCTCCCACCCGGAAGGACATGTATCCCAATATGATCAACGCGACCAGAACGAATAATCCAACTTTCGCCTCCGTACTAATTGAAAACATCCTATCCTCCAATCTTAAATCATGGGTGAGAAAAAATCGTTTCACATAACAGCAATAGGGCCTTCAAGGCTCCCTGAAAGAAATTGAGTCAATACGGGATTATACGATTTTCTGATTTCTTCAGGGGTCCCGTACTCTACAATTTTTCCATCGTATAGCATGGCTATTTTGTGGCCTACCTCAAAGATAGATTGAATATCATGACTTATAACAATACAGGTCAGATTAAAATTCTTCTGCGTATTTATAATAAGTTCGTTTATCGCTTCGGTCATAATGGGATCAAGACCCGTCGTGGGCTCATCAAACAGGACAATCTGCGGAAGCATGGCCACAGCTCTGGCCAGTCCTACTCTCTTTCTCATACCTCCACTGAGTTCGGATGGCATTTTGTTCTCCACACCTGACAGCCCTACCGCTTTCAGCCTCTCTCTAACAATCTCTTCTATTTCATCTTCTTTCTTTTTCGTATGTTCCCTCAGGGGGAACGCTACATTTTCTCCCACATTCATAGAATCAAAAAGGGCGGCATCCTGAAAGAGCATCCCAAATTTCTTTCGAACCTCATTCAGTTCCTTATCATTCAGTTTGGCAATATCTACATCGTCAATAAGAACCTTTCCGCTGTCCGGTTTAAGAAGCCCAATTATGTGTTTCAGGAGGACACTCTTTCCCCCGCCGCTCTTCCCGATGATGACGGTGGTCTTGCCGTCTTCAATTTCGAGATTGAGACCATCTAAAACCTTTTGTTTTCCAAAAGATTTATGAACATCAATAAGTCTAATCATATGCTCTGAGTTTCAAGTTTCAGGTTTCAGGTTTCAGGTTATTCTTTTCACCTTGTACCTTGATCCTTGATCCTTGTTCCTTTGTTTCTAAAACATAATCGCCGTAAGAAAGTAATCACTTATCAGGATCGATATTGACGCTAATACGACGGCTTCAGTTGTGGCTCTGCCGACCCCCTCCGCACCTCCTGTTGTGTTAAACCCCTTGTAACATCCGACGAGGGATAAGATGAGGCCAAAGACTGCTGCCTTGATTAACCCGTTATAAATATCATCCAGCTCTACGTACCTGGTAATATTTTTGACAAAGGCCCCTGCATTAATATCAAGAATAATTACTCCGACAAAATATCCGCCGATTATTCCCACAAAATCCGAAACAATGGTTAAAATGGGAACCATGATAACGCCGGCGATAACTCTGGGAACAATAAGATGTTTAACGGGGTTTGACGCCATGACGTAGAGGGCATCGATCTGTTCTGTCACACGCATCGTTCCGAGCTCAGCGGCCATGGCCGAACCCGCTCTTGCTGTTACCATCAGAGATGTGAGAACAGGGCCAAGTTCTCTTGTCATCCCCAAAGCAACTGTGGAACCGACCAGGCTTTCCGCACTGAACATTCTGAAGCCATAATACCCCTGAAGAGCCATGACCATACCTGTAAAGGTACCGGTCAATATGACGACAAATATGGACTTGACGCCGACAAACTCCAGTTGTTTGAAGATAAGCCGCAGTTTCAGGGGCGGTCTGAACATCCAGCTCAATACGGAGAGAAAGAGAAGAAGAATCTTCCCCATTTCCTCAACGTTTCTCAGAACTGATCTTCCAAAATTGTCAACTGCAGCAGATACTCTGTCCATAAATAAAAGAAATGTGTCTAATTGTTAATTCAAAATCTGAAAAATTCCAAAATGTCAAATTTCAAAACCCAATGACAAAAAAGTTGTATTTTGACATTGGGATTTGGTTTGAAAAGTGTTTTATAGTGGTCCTCTTTTTTTCGCATGAGCCTCAAGAGAAAAATTAATAACTCTATCTATAAATCCTGACTGGGTTATTCCGGATGCGGCCGCCTGGTGGAAAAGGACCGTGGAAGGGGTCATTCCGGGCAGACTGTTCGGCTCTAAAACAATCACACGCTCGTCATTTGAAACAAACATATCTATCCTCGAATACGCTTTCAATCCCAGGATACAATATGCCCGTACTGCCACATCCTGAATCTTTTTCAACATTTCTTCCGATACCCTGGCGGGAGTTTTATTCTCACCCTGGCCATAGAGAAACTTGTCCTCCAGGGAAAGAACATCTTCTGTCGGTATGGTCTCCGATGGAGTCAGGGCAATGGGCGCGTCATTTCCAATAACACCGCATGTCACTTCCATCCCGGTTATGAATTCTTCAACCAGTGCTATACTATCCCAGTCAAATGCGGACAGAAGAGCATCGGGGATACCCTCTCTCGATACGACCTTTTTTACAGCCGTACTGCAACCTTCTCTGGTCGGTTTCACAACACAGGGGAAGCCTATATCTTTTTCAATTTCATCCAGGATCTTGTCGGCGTTTTTTCCCCATTCTCTTATAGACACAGCCTTTGTTCGTGGTACATCTATCCCGCTCATGGCAAGCACATTCCGGGAAGTATATTTATCTATACCAAGGGCAGAGCCCAGAACGCCGGAACCGGTATAAGGAATCTTCAGGAGTTCAAGAAGCCCCTGCAGACACCCATCTTCTCCATACTTCCCGTGAAGACCTATGTAGATGAAGTCCACTACCGACTTTAATTCTTCATAGGGAATTCTTCTGGCGTCTTCTGCCAAATCTTCTTCGATATCCATGGTAGAGTTTCGCATCAACAGTTTGATGGGAATCTCCCATAAAAGGCCCTGGCTATCCATAAAGATGGGAAGGGGATCATATTTCTGCCGGTCCATCTTGCTGAAGATATTCCTTCCACTCTCGAGGGAAACCTCTTTTTCAGAAGATATCCCCCCCATGATGACCCCTACCCTCATTTTTTCAGGTTTTTCTTTTTCCACGGTTTCTTCTCGCTCCCCATCAGAAGCTTATTGTAATGCCGGCATATGGTCCCTTAAACTCGATATCCGCGTAAAAATCACTTATATCGTCCACCTCGAGTTTCATGATTCTATAGCCGCCATGAATATCCAGGAAAGGAAAGGGGGTTAAGGAAACGTCGGCCAGTCCCTCATAAAACTTGTTACCCGAGTAACCTATACCTGTTGCCTTTGCCCTAACCTCCAAAATATCAGCAAGGATACCCACATGCATCCCCAGACCTATCATTGGAATTGGCGCCTTGAAGGTTTCACTTTTATCAAGACTAAGGCCTGTAGCTCTCAACCTTGCCTCACCCTCGACATATTTGACCTTGCCGATAATACCCAGAGAAAATCCGGCCAATATGTTTTCCAGATCGAGGATATCATACTGGTATTCCAGATCGATCATCGTGAATTCGAGATCCGACTGGACAAATGAAGTAGCAGTATAAGTCTCTCCCATAAAATAGATCGTTCGACTCAAGTTCTTTTCACCTGAATAATCGGCCTTCGTGTACATGAGGCTTATGTGATGCTTTCCAATTCCCGCAAAGACTTCAACAGAGGGATAACTTTCATCGCCCACACCAAGTTCATCTTCCACGTTAATGTTTGTTCCCGTAACCCCATTCTTATCGACTCTGACATCTCCGGAAAATTCGGGAAACCAGTAATATCCTCTTGCCCCAAGCTCAAGGGCCTGTACCGAAACAGAAAATGTTAAGAGAAAAATTAAAACAGCCAGTGTGCCTACAATACCTGAATTCCGCTTTTTCATTATTCTTTCCTCCTCTTTATTGCCACAGATTTATAATGTTATTTGGTAATCTTGTAAAGTGTTTTCCACCCGTTTCCTCTCTCGTCTCTAAATTATTATAACGGCCCCCTTTTATCGCCATGAATCTTGAGTGAAATATCGATAAGCTTTGATATGATCATTGATGGCAGCATGCCGGCCTCTGCTGCCTGCTCAAAGAAGAATGATGAAGGCGCCATTCCGGAAGATGAATTTGGATCTGTAATAAGCACACGCCCATCATTTAAGAAAAACCCGTCTATTCTGCCGTAAGATCTGAAACCAAGAGCCTCGAATGCTTTTATAACTTTTTCCTTAATAAGTTCAACCACATCAGCAGGAATATTTCTCGGTGGTGTAAACTTCCTGCACCTCCCCGGCATATATTTATCGTCATATGAATAATACTCACTCTGGGGATAAATCTCCGTCAGTGCAAGAGGCCTCGGGACATCACCTTCCTCAATGACAATACATGAAAATTCTATACCATCGAGACATTCTTCCACCAAAACGGCATTATCCCACTTGAGAGCATTATTTATTCCTTCTTCCAGGGTGCTTGCATCTTTGACAATTGTGACTCCGACACTCGACCCTTCCCTCGTCGGCTTGGTAACCAGGGGAAAGCCAAAGTCCTCGATCAATTTTTCCTGAACTTCTTTTTTCCTGCTTCTCCATTCATCCTCCAGAACGACCACACTCCTGGGAACACCAATGCCGGCCACCCTGAGGATTTTCTGTTGCATATCCTTATCCATACCGATGGCGGAAGCCAGCACACCGGGTCCGGTATAGGGAATACCAAGAATTTCAAGAAGTCCCTGGATGCACCCATCATCCCCATATTTTCCATGAAGGGAGATAAAAGCAAAATCGATTTCATCTTTCATCTGTTCGTATGATATTCTACGTGCTTCACCCTCAAGATGTTCCGAAATATCCACTGTCGTATTTTGAGATATGAGCTGCCACGGTATAATCCATAATCCCCCTTCAAAATCCATAAATATGGGTACGGCCTCGTATTTTTCACGGTCGAGATTATCAAAAACATTCCTGCCGCTGTTCAGTGAAACTTCATTTTCCGAAGACATGCCGCCCATTATGATGCCTACTCTCAACTTCTCCATAAAAACAATACCTCTTTAAAAGTTTCAAGTTTCAGGTTTCAGGTTCATCTATATTTTTTTACCACGAAGAGAACAAAGGACGCGAAGATAAAGAAAAAATGCTCTGTCCCGCTCCAAATTCATAACTTGAAACATTAAACCTGAAACTTGAAACTTCTTTCACAGATCCCATATAAACGTCACACCACTGTTGGGGAATACCCAGTCATCCTCATCAATCCTCAATCTCAATGATCTCCCTTTTTCCTCCTCAATCTCGGGATAGGGGTGCCTCCCCGCAAAGAAACTTACCTCCCTTACTCTCCTCAATTCAGTTCCACCGTAATTGAAATTTATTTCCAGCCCCCTTGTTGGATAAGCCAGATAGACAGAGAAGATATTACTGCTCTTGAATTTCTTGGTCACAATTTCGATCTGTATTTTTACCTGTTTGTTCAATTTATTTCTGATTTTATCTCCTCCGCACCAGACCTCATACCCCCTGGCCGTATTCTCCGCCCTTACTATGGGTATATCTTCGTTATCGACTCTGACCCGATCAACTTTAAAGTCTCTTTCCCTGATCTGTTCTTCTCTCGTACTCAACAGCCACCGGTATTCACAATTTTCATCATCAAACAGCTGAGAAAGTTGTTCGTTGTTCAGGGCACACCCGATGAAAAAAACGTTATTTTTAAGGGTCTTGGAATATTCTATACGGGTTGTGACTTTGAAGTAATCTTCAGCAAATTGATCCGCTGATTTTTCCTCCGCGGAAAACTCACTTACATATATATCGTACTTGAACCCCTCCCTTAATTCCAGCTGACGATTCTCTTTCCCGAAAAGGGTTTCAAACATTTCATAGTAGATAGCATTCCCCATTTCGGCATCATGGGCCCTGGCCTGAAAACAGCTTCGAATAATATTATCAATTCTTGCAATAGACCTTTCCTCATCGGGAATAAATATCCTTCTTAAGCGCGGCTCAACGGCACCTTTTACCCCTTTATTCACAAATACCCGCGGCGCCCTCTTCCCTAAAGCACATAAAATTTCATAACTGATTGTTTTTGCCTTCCCAGCAATTTCATTGGCTGATATGTACTCTTCTCCCTGTCTGCCCATGAGTACAACTTCATCGCCTACCTTGCATTCTGGAATATGGCTTACATCCACCGTACACATATCCATTGAAACTCGACCAACAAGGGGGGCCCTCTTGCCCCTTATCAAGGCTTCACCCTGATTTGAAAGAATAAATCCGTACCCATCACCATATCCAACAGGTATAGTTGCTATTCTGGTTGGTCTGTCTGTGACATAAGTTCTGCTGTAGCCGATACTATAACCCTCCGGAAAATCCTTGAGAAGTACAACGGTTGTCTTAAAACTCATTACAGGGGCAAGATCCGCCTTTGACGCCGTACCGGAAGAGGGGTATATACCGTAAGTCATAATCCCCGGTCGAACCAGATCAAGATTAAACTGCGGAAAATTGAGGATTCCACCGCTGTTAGACAGATGCCTGACCGGAATGTGGATACCATTTTCTTCCAGATGATCGAGAAGATCCTTGAACAGTTTCCACTGCGTTATATTATAGTCATCATCTTCAACCTCACTGGAAGAAAGATGTGTAAATATTCCTTCAACACTGATATTGGAAAAACCGAGAATTTCCCTGATCATGTCAAAAGCTTCATAGTGGATGGTCCCACCCCTGCCCATTCCCGTGTCAACCTCTATATGAACAGGTATTTTTGCCCCTTTTTTCTTGAAAGTTTCATTGAGCTCGCGGGCAAACTCGATGTCTGAAACTGAAGGAGTAAGATTGTACTTAATGATCTCATCTATTTCGGAAACCGGGGAAGGACTCAGTATTAGAATGGGGGCATCTATCCCGCTAACCCGGAGTTGAACCCCCTCATCTGCATTGGCAACTCCCAGCGAAACAGCGCCATTTTTCAGAGCAAAATTGGATATCTCTATTGCTCCGTGACCGTAAGCATCTGCTTTAACCACCTGGAGGACTTTTGTATCCGGATCTGTCAGACTTTTGATCTCATCCCAGTTTTTTATAAAACTATCCACGTCAATTTCAACCCAGCTTCTATATCTGTGAGTCTCGATTTCTGAACTCCAGGTTCCAGCTTCTTTTTTCACTACTATTTATCTCCTTTTTGTTTTAGTAACGCAAACAGATTTTGTTTTAAGTGAATTACCCCGCCTACAAGGCGGGGCATCTTAAATCAAAACAATCTTAACTGCGTGGGAGTCGTTTCTTCCTCATGATGATATTGAATGTATT
>Ga0268281_1000051_pt1 | contig 85229 bp, 62 predicted proteins | sample saktaG_10_FD_190134 | JGI IMG/M metagenome (GOLD analysis project Ga0268281, IMG submission 190134) | Saline water microbial communities from Sakinaw Lake, British Columbia, Canada - sak_2011_5_24_50m | ecosystem: Environmental > Aquatic > Non-marine Saline and Alkaline > Saline ...
GTGTCCTACCGTTGTTTAACTGATACTTAGATATATAATTGTTAATGAACCTAGTTTAATTTTATTTAATAATGCTTTGTTTAAAAAGGGATTGACTTAATTTATAGGTATATTTAAATAATTTTAAATTTCTAATTTTTAATTTCGATTGAATTTTTAATGATTTAATTTTAAATTGATTCAAAATTCGAAATTCAATCAAAATTCAAAATTTATCATTCAGAATTCATCTTTAATTATACCACATTTTTAAAATTTCAAAAAAATGTTAAACTATATATAGATAAATTAAACATATAAATTAGATTATGAATTTTTCAGAGCCCTTAGATGAAAAACAAATCGAAAGACATCTTTGGTATATAAAAAACAAAACTCTATTCAAAAAAATAATAATTATTTTATTATTCATTATTATATTATTTTTTTATAGTTTTGCTGTTTTAAAATTTATTACTATCAAAATACAGGATAATTATGAAAAAAATAATTATCAAGAAATATTTATTAATTTTCGAGCATGGCAAGAAAAAAACAAACCCGAAAATCTTTTAATTATGGAAGAAAATATCATCGCTTTAAAAAATAATAAATATGACATAGTTATTAGTGTTAAAAATCCTAATGAAAGAATAGCGGTCTCAAAATTAAAATATCAATTTATTTACAACAATGAACGGGAAAGCGAAACCAAGGAAACCTTTATACTACCCAAAGACACAAAAAAATTAATTGATTTTAATGTCGTCAGTAATCAAAAAATAAGGTCTTTAGAATTAAAAATCATTGATATCGCCTGGCAACGATTAAAGGCCTCAGAAATCGAAAATATTCCCTCAAACATTTTCTTAATTCAAAACAAAGAAATAAATGTTAATAATAAAAATACCCGCAATTGGATTGAATTTACAGTTATTAATCAAACCCCTTATTCTTGGCTAGAATCTGAATTTTATATTAGTTTGCGCTTAGGAACCAAAATGATTGCAATTAATAAAGTAACAATAGATGAATTTTATTCTTTGGCAGAAAAAAAAGTGGAAACCAGCTGGTTTTATCAAATACCATCATATGTCACTTTAGAAATAGATGCTGATGTCAATATTTTAGATCCTAAAAATTATATCATCCAAAATTAAAAAATATGAAAATATCCTTAAGGGCTTTATTTAAATTTGACTATTTGCTGCTTGGCGCAGTTTTTTTATTACTGGTGATCGGTTTAATAAGTATATATAGTGTTGGTCTAAGCGATATTGAATCTAAAATGATATTTTTTGACAAACAATTATTGTTTGCTATAACCGGCATAATTTTATTATTTGTTTTTTCATTTATAGATTATCGGTTTTTAAAATCTTATTATAAAATTTTTCTGATTGTCTCTTTTCTGTTATTAATATCTGTTTTAATATTTGGTGCGTTTATTAGGGGCACTAGTTCTTGGTTTTCCGTTCTTGGATTTCAATTTCAACCAGTAGAATTTGCCAAAATAGGATTAATAATTTTTTTAGCGGCCTATCTTTCTAATAAGGCCAAAGAGTTTTATAATTGGAAGCCCATTTTAATTTCTGCCTTAGTAAGTTTTGCTATGATAGCTTTAGTGATAATCCAGCCCGATTTGGGTTCAGCTATAATTCTTTTTGTTATTTGGTTTATTATGTTGCTTTTTACAAACATTAATAAGAAAAAGATTATTATCATCTTTATTATTTTGGCTATATTAATATCTGCTGGCTGGTTTGTGTTTTTAGAGGGCTATCAAAAAGATAGAATTATAACATTTTTAAATCCCGAAAAAGATCCTTTGGGGGTTGGCTATAATCTTTCTCAATCCATTATAGCTGTTGGATCTGGTGGTCTTGCTGGTCGTGGTTTTGGTCTGGGCTCTCAAAGCCAATTAAATTTTTTACCTGAACAAAGAACCGATTTTGTATTTGCCGTTATTTCTGAAGAGTTTGGGTTTTTAGGTTCATTTTTTATTATTCTAATAATTATTGTATTTTTATTAAAAATATTAAATATCATCAGAAAATCTAATGATAATTTTGCTGTTTTTTTAGCTCTGGGTTTTTTAATTATGTTTTTTACTCAATCTCTAATGAATATAGCTATGAATGTTGGTCTAGCCCCAGTAATCGGACTGCCCCTACCCTTTATTTCTTATGGTGGCTCATCTCTATTAATGAGTTTGATTGCTGTGGGAATTTTGGAAAGCATTGTCATTCATCGCGTAGAATACGGATAGAGGACAATTTCAAATTATCAATTTCCAATTTTCAATTAAATTTTAAATGATTTAATTTTCAGACAAACTACCCCCGAGTTAAACTTAGTGATTTATATCATACCGACTAACATCGGTTTTTATATTTTATTATAATATCTGCGAACATTACAAAAATTTAGTCAGAATTTGAATGAGACATCCGTTAAAAACTTTGACTTGTTTGAGGAGTGAAATGACAATGGAACGACGAGTTTCAAAGTTTTAGGATGACGAATGATTAAATTACCTAAATTTTTGTACAGTTCGCGACTTTTTAGTTCTACCTTTTTCTAGAAAAAGGTAGAAAAAAAGATATTCACAAAAGTAGTCTTTTTAACTAATAACCTGCGACTCGCAACTTGCAACTTTTACCCCGTAAAATGTTATCGCTTCGCGATAATTTCACAGGGTAAACTTGAAACTTTTAACTTTAAACTATATAATTAAATTAGCTAAATTAAGGGGAATTCACCCCATCACCTAAAATTTTTAGGTGAGGGGTTTAGTATTTTTAGTTAATATTTAAATTAATTTATGAAAAAAATATTTATATCTGACATCGATAAACATTTAGACCAAGAAGTAAAAATAGAAGGCTGGGTCCATAATTTCCGGTCATCTGGCTCTTTATATTTTCTTCAAATTAGAGACGGTTCTGGATTTATTCAAGCTATTATTTCTAAAAATACGGTTGGTGAAAAAACCTGGAAAGAGTGTCTTAAAATTACTCAAGAAACTTCCTTGGAATTGGAGGGCAAAATTTCTAAACACCCCAAAAAAGAAGAATATGAACTTCAAGTCAGTGATTTAAAATTGTTTCAAATTGCCGAAGAATATCCAATTTCTAATAAAGAGCATGGTGAGGCCTTTTTACTAGATAATCGACACCTTTGGTTAAGGTCAAAAAAACAATGGGCAATTCAAAAAATAAGAGACCAAATTATTCAGGCGACTTATGATTTTTTCCATCAAGAACACTTTATTAAAATTGACTCTCCTATTTTAACTCCCAATGCCTGTGAAGGAACAACAACTCTTTTTGGAATGGATTATTTTGATTTGGGAAAGGCCTATTTATCTCAATCTGGACAATTATATTTAGAGGCAGCAATTATGGCTCATGCTCGGGTCTTTGATTTTGGTCCTACTTTTCGTGCTGAAAAATCTAAAACTCGCCGACATTTAACTGAATTTTGGATGATGGATGCGGAAATGGCTTTTTGCGATCATGAATGTAATATGCAAATTCAAGAAAACTTAATTTCATATATTATTCAAGATGTTTTGAAAAATTGTCCTAAGGAGTTAGAAATGCTAGAACGAGACATTTCCAAACTAAAAAAAATTAAAACTCCCTTTATTAAAATGACTTATCAACAGGTCTTAAAAAAATTACAAGACCTGGGCTCAAAAATAAAATCTGGAGAAGATTTAGGCGCAGAAGATGAAACTTTAATTACTAAAAATAGCGACCTGCCTGTATTTATTGAAAAATGGCCCAAGGAAATTAAGGCCTTTTATATGAAACGCGACCCAGAAAATAAAAACTTGGTCCTTGGTTCTGATTTAATTGCTCCGGAAGGACACGGAGAAATAATTGGCGGTTCACAAAGAGAAGATGATTATGAAATTTTAAAAAAGAGAATTTTAGAAGAAAAATTAAATATAAAAGATTTTCAATGGTATTTGGATTTAAGAAAATATGGCAGCGTGCCTCATTCTGGATTTGGTTATGGCTTGGAAAGATTAACTGGCTGGATTTGTGGTGTCCATCATATCCGCGAAACAATTCCATTCCCAAGAATGATAAATAGAATTACTCCGTAAGTCTCCAATTTTCAATTACCAATTTTAAATTTGAATTTAATTTTCAATAAAATAATTTACAATAAATTTCATCTTGTATAACAAAAACGAATGAAATAAAACAGACATTGATAATTGAATAATTGGTTATTAAATGAAAATTGAGAAATGAAAATTGTAAATTTAAAAATAACATTTTAACGATATGCGAATAACTATCTTCGGTACTGGATATGTAGGGCTAGTCCAGGGGGCCTGCATGGCCGACCTCGGACATGATGTGCTTTGTATTGATATTAATCAAGAAAAAATAAAAAAGTTGAATAAAGGAGAAGTGCCTTTTTATGAACCCGGCCTTTCAGATTTAATCCAAAGAAATGCTAAGCAGGGGAGACTACAATTTAGCCTAGATGCTAAGAGGGGTATTGAATTTTCCACGGCAATATTTATTGCAGTCGGCACTCCACAATCTCTCAATGGTCAAGCTGATTTATCAGCTGTTTGGACTGTGGCTAAAGAAATTGGTAAAAACATGAAGGAATATAAGGTAATTGTTAATAAAAGTACTGTCCCCCCTTTGACTGCTCAAAAAGTTAGAGAAATAATTGAAAAAAACCTAAAAGAAAATATAAAATTTAGTGTAGTTTCTAATCCAGAATTTTTACGCGAGGGCTCAGCTGTAAAAGATTTCTTGATTCCTGATCGAATAGTAATTGGCATTGAACCAGGAGACGAAGATGCTAAAAAAATAATGTTAAAAATGTATGATGCCTTAGCCCGAACCGATAAACCCATCATGTTCACTGACACCACCACTTCCGAAACAATTAAATATGCTGCCAATGCTATGTTAGCTTCTAAAATATCTTTCATGAACGAACTCTCCCATTATGTTGAAAAAACCGGTGCTAATATCAAAGAAATAGCCAGAGGTATTGGTTTAGATAACCGAATTGGTCCACGGTTTTTACAGGCCGGCTGTGGTTATGGCGGAGCTTGCTTTCCTAAAGATATTCAGGCCTTAATTTATGAAATGAAACAAAATAATCTTAGTAGTGAAATGTTAGAAGCCATTGAAAGTGTTAATGAAAAACAAAAAAAATCAATTATTAAAAAAGTAAATCACCTTCTTCCTAATTTAAAAAATAAGACTATTGGCATTTGGGGCCTTTCTTTCAAGCCCAATACTGATGATATTCGCCAAGCTCCTTCTAAAACCATTATTAATGATTTATTAAAACAAGGAGCCAAAATTAAGACCTTTGACCCCGAAGCTATGGAAAATTCTCAAAAAGAGATAATCAAAGATCCCGATCAAAAATCTCGAGTAGAGTCGAGAGACCAAAATGGGAGGAAAACTATAGAATATTGTAAAAATCCTTATGAAGTTACCAAAAAAATTGATTTATTAATCTTAGTAACTGAATGGAATGTTTTTAAAGAAATTGATATGCAGAAAGTTAAAGAATCTATGAAAACAGCTAATTTAATTGACTGTCGTAATGTTTATAATCCAAATGAAATGAGAGAATTGGGGTTTAATTATATTTCAATCGGTCGCCCTTAAATAATTGATAATAGTTTAATAGGATAATAGGATAATAGAAAAACATTACCTAATAATCTATAAATAAAATAATAATTATAAAATAAATATATTTATCCCGTTAGATATCAGGATTTTAAAAGCTCTAATGGGATTAGCATAATTTATTCTAATTAAAACAAACAAAACTAATAAATAATATCTAATGGGATGAAAACTTACATTAAAGAAACTATTACTAAAAAAATAAATGAAGAAGTAGAATTAAAGGGTTGGGTTCATGTTTTTCGTCGCATGGGGAAAATTGCTTTTATTGACCTCCGAGATTCTACTGGCATAATTCAAGTAGTTTGCATACCAGCGGAAATGACTCCAGAATCAGCTATATTACTAGACAATATTCGCCCGGAATTTGTAATCAGTTTAAAAGGAATAATTCAAGCTCGAGGAGAAAAACAAATTCGCGCCGATCAATTAACTGATCAGATTGAAATCTTAGCTAAAGACATCAAAATACTCTCTGAATCCGAAACGCCTCCTTTTGAAATTGAAAATGAGGACAGACAAGCCAACGAAGAATTACGACTAAAATATCGTTATTTAGATCTCCGACACGAACGAATGGCTAAAAATATCAAAGCGCGCCATCAAGTAATAAATTTTTTAAGAAACAATTTAAACGACAAGGGCTTCACTGAAGTTCAAACTCCAATTCTAACTAAATCAACCCCTGAAGGAGCCCGCGACTATATTGTTCCTTCTCGTTTGCATAAAGGTAAATTTTTTGCTTTACCACAAGCCCCACAACAATATAAACAATTATTAATGATTGCTGGATTAGAAAAATATTTCCAAATTGCTCCTTGTTTTCGAGATGAAGATGCTCGTTCTGACCGCAGTCCCGGAGAATTTTATCAATTAGATCTGGAAATATCCTTTTTAAATCAAGAAGAAATATTAAACTTAGTTGAAGATACAGTAACTAAAATGGTGGAAGAATTATTTCCCGAAAAAAAGATTACTACTAAACCATGGCCTCGAATTAATTATCAAGAAGCAATGGAAAAATATGGAACTGATAAACCAGATTTAAGAAAAGACAAAAAAGATCCAAATGAATTAGCTTTTGCCTGGATTATAAACTTTCCTTTATTTACTAAGGATGCCGAGGAAGAATTTATTGGCACCAAAGGCAAATGGGCCCCATCTCATAATATGTTTACTGCTCCCCAAGAAAAAGATATTGAATTATTAGATAAAGATCCGAGAAAAGTAAAATCATACCAGCACGATTTAGTATTAAATGGTTTTGAGCTTGGTGGAGGAGCGATCAGAATTCACGATATGAAAATTCAAGAAAAAATCTGGGATTTAATTGGCTTTACTGAAAAACAAAAAAAAGAATTTACTCATTATTATGAGGCCTTTAAATATGGCGTTCCCCCTCATGGTGGAATTGCTTTGGGTATTGAAAGATTAATGATGATTTTAATGAATGAAAAAAACCTGAAAGAAGTCACTGCTTTTCCTTTAACTTCTGATGGCCAAGATCCTTTAATGGATGCTCCTCAAGAAGTTAGTAAAGAGCAATTAGGGGAGTTGGGTATAGAAATAAAATAATAAAAATATGGAAAATTTAGAATTCGAAAATCATACTAATAATTTACAAAAAATAAAAGACATTTTAGAAAATGGAATTAGTAAATTAAAACTAATCTTATTTCGTCATGGTCCCAAAAAAGAAGCTACCGGAGAAAAGGACATACTAGCTAATTATTTTTCAACACAAGTAAAAGAAGGTCTTAATGCGTTAAAATTAAATTCATCTGATTATATTCACATCTCATCTAGTCCGGCTGATAGAGCAAAAAAAACGGAAGATATAACGATAGAACATTTTGAAGACAGCAAAAATGTAAAAACTAAGCCACCTAATAAAAGATTAGGAACTTTTGATGATCTAAGTGAGCATCTTAAGTCAGAACTAAATACTTTAATACAATACCAAGAAAAATTAGAAAAAAAGTTTAAAATAGGAACTCATGAAAAAGATGAAAATAATAGAGAAATCCAAGACAAATTAAAGAACAAAATTGATAGTATTATTTTAAAAAATATGTTTGACGGTACCTTGGATAATTTGAAGCAAGAATTAAATATAGACGAAACGCTTAATTTAACAACTGAAGATTTTTCTCAAAATTTAAAAAAACACATTAGTGGATATTTAAAACATTTATCCTTACTTAAATCAAAAACAAAAAAGCCAGTATCTTTAAATATTACTCATTCATATCCAATCATGTCTTTTTTAAAAAATTACTTGAAATTTATCGATGGAGAACAAATAAAATCAGCCAACGATATGAAAGGTGAAGAATTTTTAAATAAAGTAGGTGGCTGTATTAACGAAACAGAATCAATAACCCTAAATTATATTCAAAAAGACAATAAAAAATTAATTAAGGTTAGTGGTAATAACTTTGAAGGATATATAGATTATGAAAAATAAAAATATAAAATGGGTTTGGAGTCATAGAAGAAAAATGTCTATACATCATTTAGATATTTTTGTGTCTGGTCTAATGAATAATGGTTTTTCCCCGGCCTTAGATTATATGCAAAAAAATCAATTAGCTATTACCTTATCAGGGAATGACACCTATTTATTTGATGATAAAAATGAATTAGAAAAATTATATGATTCAATTTTAAAACAAAGTAAAAGTAAAATATTTATTCAAAATCTATACAAACGAAACGAAGAACTTTTTGGTAGTTTATTATTATTATCAGGTGATATGCAAAAATCTAATTTATCATTGTACAATGAAAAAAAACTAATCGAATTGTATAATAACTTTATAAACCACATTACTCAGGCTCCCTTGATTAGAATACAACTTACTGGCATAGATGCCTGTTGGTCTAAAAATTCACCATTAAAAAAAGAATTGCTATCAAGAGCTAAAAACGATAGTCAGTACAAAAAATGGGTACAAATTATATCGCATTTTGATGGTGAAAGCGTAGCCAAAACAGAACAGATGGACTTTTTACTATTAGTAAATGAATTCTATAAAAAAAATCAACTCAAAAATTTATTGAAACAAGGAAACATGAACTTAGTTAGTAAGTTAATAAAAAACAAATATCAACCACTCAAGGCATTATTATCTAATCATATAGTCAAATATGAATGGATTAATTCAGAATACACTGGACAAAAATGGTGCACTAATAGATGGTTAGAAGAAATATCTAAATCTTTATATGACAATCCATTAAAAAAAATTGAAAGGGTTAAAAAAGAAGAAAAACTAAAAAATTTAGCCAAGCAAAAATTAATCAAAAAATTAAAATTTAGCAAAAGCAGTTTACAAATAATAGACGCTTTGAATTGTTTTTCAACTATCAGAGATTGGTCAAAAGGATATTTTGTTAGAGCTTTATTAGATTATAGATTTTTATTAAATGAAATTAGTAATCGCCTAAAAATTAAATATGAAGATTTATTATATTTTAATATTGATGAAGTAAGATATATATTTAAACAAAATAAATTTGATCAAAAAGAATTAAAAACTAGAAAGAAAAACAACGCCGGGTTACTAATGATTAATGCTAAGAAAAAAATATATACAAATCAAAGGGTCATAAAAAAATTAAAAAATACTAATGCAGTAAAAGAAGTTCTTTCAAAAAAAAATAAAATAAAAAAGTTTAAAGGTGAAATTGGCTACCCAGGCATTGTAAAGGGTAAAATAAAAATTGTTTTACAATCAAAAGATATCAAAAAAATAAAAAATGGTGATATTTTAGTTACTTATATGACAACAATGGAATTTACTCCTATATTTAAAAAAATATCAGCCCTCATTACTGACGAAGGCGGTATTTCTTCTCACGCTGCAATTATTAGTAGAGAATTCAAAATACCTTGTATCGTGGGAACAAAGGTTGCTACAAAAATTTTGAAAAATGGAGATATGGTGAAAGTAGACGCAAATAATGGAATAATTACTAAAATGTAATTAAAGTACTTTAAAGTTAAAAAGTTATCCACAACATTGATAATATATAAAAATCCTGAAAGCTATAAGCTAATTACTATTTATCTACCGAAGTCTAATGATGTAGGTAGGAAACCTAAAGAGATGGGAAGTTACTTGGGCTAATTTGATGACTTTATTTGAAAGTTTAGCTTTGGGAATTACTGATGATGATTTGAATAAAATAGGAAGTGGAAATTTAGGTAATTAAAAAAACCGCTAAGGGACAAAACCGCTTAGAGGTTCTTTCTAATGTGTATTCTAATTAAATTATAGAATAACGAAGTAAAATAGTCAATAAATAAAAAATGAATAAAAAAATACCTGACAATCAAATAGCATTTTATCAATCTCCAGATGGGTCAATAAACATTGAAGTATTTTACGCAGAAGAAAATATTTGGCTAACGCAAAAGAAAATTGCAGAACTTTTTGATACGACTTCACAAAATATAACCATGCATTTAAAAAATATTTACAATGAAAGAGAAATTGAGACAAAAGCAACTTGTAAGAATTTCTTACAAGTTCAAGAAGAGGGCGCAAGAAAAGTAAAAAGAAAATTGACTTTTTATTCATTAGAAGCGATTATTGCTGTTGGTTATAGAGTAAATTCCGAAAGAGGTACTCAATTTCGTCAATGGGCAATTACTATTTTACAACAGTATATTCACAAAGGATTTGCCCTAGATAGTAATCGTTTTAAATACGGATCCCGATTTAGCACAAGATTTTTTGATGATTTATTAGAGGAAATTAGAGATATTAGAAATAGTGAAAGAATGCTATATCAAAAAATTACAGATATTTATGCCACAAGTATAAATTATTCTCCAAAAACTTCTGAAACTAAAAAATTCTTTGCCACCGTACAAAACAAATTACATTTTGCCATTACAGGTCAAACCGCAGCAGAAATAGTGGGTAAGCGAGCTAAAAGTAATAAACCTTATATGGGTTTAAGATCCTGGCGGAAAAGCCCTCAAGGAAAAATTATGCCAAGCGATGTGATAATTGCTAAAAATTATTTGGGCAAAAAAGAATTAGATCATCTAAATAGAATTGTCACTATGTATCTTGATTATGCTGAGCTTCAAGCTGTAAGAAGAAAACCAATGAATATGAAAAACTGGATAAAAAAATTAAACTCTTTTCTAAAATTCAGTGAATACGAAATATTAACTAATACTGGAAAAATTAGCCATGAAATTGCCGAAACATTAGCACTTAAAGAATATGATAAGTTTAAAAAAGCACAAGATAAAGATTATATTTCTGATTTTGATGAAGAAGTAAAAAAAATTTTAGACCAAAAAAACAAAAAAATTACCACTTAAAAATGGCAATTTATAATAGTGTCGTGCTACGGTTTACAATGATTGACCGTGAGAGGGTAAAGACCCTACACGAACACTATAAATAATATATCATAACAAAACAAAAAAGTCAAAAAGTTATCCACAGTGCAAATTATTTATATAAAATCACTAAAACCTAATTATATGCAAAAATTATCTAAACTACAAAAATATATTTTAAAAAAGTCCTTAGGATATAATAGAGGAGGGGTTGATAAAAATATATTTTTTAAATTTTATGAAAGGATTAAAAATAAACCAAAAGATATTGAAAATGTGATTATTAAAAGTTTGAATCGTTTAATTGAAAGGGATTTAATTGTAGCTTTTTGCAAAAAGACCAAATACAAAACTTTTATTCAAAAAATACTTTTGACCCCTGAAGGTAAAAAAATAGCCAAACAATTATGGGGAACTCAAGAAAAATTACCAATGAAATATAAAAAATCAAAAAAATAATTTAACAATTAACCACAAACCTATGCCAATTAAAAAACAAATTTTAAACCATCTTGAAAAAAACAACATTAAATATGAGGTATTAAATCACCGTAAAGTGTATACTGCCTTTGATGCTTCCCAAACCTTAAAAGTTCATCCTCAAGAAATTGCAAAATCATTAATCATTAAAATCAAAAAGGACTTTTATATGGTTATTTTGGGAGCAAATAAAAATATTGATTTTAAAAAAATTGCTCAAAAATATAAATTAGCCAAAAAAAATATTCAAATACCTTCAGAAAAAATACTTAGCAATAAATTTAAAATCAAACCTGGCTCAGCTCATGTTTTTGGTTCTTTATATAAAATACCAACTATTATTGATAAATCTTTTACTAATTTAACTAGTGCTGTTTTTTCATCGGGAAGTTTCACGGAAAGTTTTAGAATCAAGCTAAAAGATTATTTAAAAATAGAGGAGTGTGAAATCTTTTCTTTTGGAAAAGTTAAAAAGTTAAAAATAAATAAAATTAAACCAAAGAAAAAAGTCACCAAAAATAAAACTAAAAAAACTAAGAAACCAAAAAACAAAGGAAACAAGAAACCAAGAAAGCAAAAAAACAAGAAAATAAATAAATAAAACCACAACTTGCAACTTTTAAACTTTTATCCTGTTGAATTATCGCTTTGCGATACTATTCAACAGGATGAACTTGTAACTAATATGACTAATTACCAAATTAAACTACAAGATTTTGAAGGACCCTTAGAGCTATTATTAACCCTGATTAACGACAATAAATTAGATATTAGTAAAATTTCTTTAACCCAAATTACTGATGAATATCTAGAATATATTAATGATAATCAAAGCTTAGATATTGATGAAATGGCTGATTTTCTAGTCGTGGCCGCTCGCCTATTATATATTAAATCAAAATTAATTTTGCCCGAGGCTCTAAATTTTGGAGAAGACGAAGATCAAATTGAACTAGAAAAACAATTAAAAATATATAAAGAGTATTATCAAGCTCGGAAGATTATTCAACAAATAATCAACCAAAAAAAATTCAGCTATTCCCGCACAAGTCCTCTTATAAAAATAAAAGCTCAATTCCGACCACCAAAAAATATAAAAATACTGGATTTAAAAACTAAATTTGAAAAAATAATTAATTCTATCCAACCCCTAATAGAAATTAAAGAAAAAAGAACCCTCAATAAAACTATTAGCATTATAGAAAAAATAAATTATATCAAATCAATCTTAAACAATAAATCACAAATACAATTTCAAGAAATTTTAAAAGACCAAAAAAACAAAACCGAAATAATAGTTTCTTTTTTGGCCCTATTGGAGTTAATAAAACAAAAAACCATTCTAGTAGAACAAAAATCCATGTTTAAACAAATTATTATTAATACTTATAATCATGAATAAAAAATTAGTATATTTAGAAAGTATTTTATTAATATCTGACCGGGCTTTAAAAATAAAAGATTTGGCTAAAAAATTAAATTTAGAAAAAAAAGAGCTTAAAGAATCAATCGAAAATTTAAAAGAAAAATTCAATATTGAAAATAGTGGCATCCATTTATTAATGGCCAATGATAAAATACAATTCACCACCAATCCTTTAAGTGAAAAAATTATTAAGGAGTTTGTTAAAGAAGAATTAAATAGTAATTTAACCGATGCCTCTTTAGAAACCCTGACTATTATTGCCTATCGCGGACCAATTACTCGTTCAGAATTAGAACAAATTAGAGGTGTAAATTGTAGTATTATTATCCGCAATTTATTAATTAAGGGGCTAATAGCAAGCCAAACAAACAAAGAAAAAATGACCGAAGTTTATAATATAACAATTGATTTCTTAAAATATCTAGGAATTAATGCTCCGCACGAGCTTCCTAATTACGAAAAATTAAATAGCGATGAACTAATAAATAAAATCCAAGAAGCAAAGTCAGATGATTAGAAAATTATTTTTGCTACAATTTTGTAATCATTTTAATCTAATTCCTAAATTTTAATTTAATGTCTTTAATATTAATTATTTCTAATATCCTCTTAATTACTAATTTAATCAGTTTACCAATAACTCAAAATTTTTATTTTGAAACTAATAATCCAGATGCCGAAGAAATATTTTTTAATATTCAATCCGAAAAAAATTCTACTCCCAATTTTCCACTGAAAAATCCTAGCGATTCTTTGGGCGTTAAAGTTTCAGCTCAGTCAGTTTTAGTAAAAGATTTTAATACCGACAAAATACTCTGGTCTAAAAATAAAGACGAAATAAGATCTATAGCCAGCATTAGTAAATTAATGACAGCCATGGTGATGCTAGATTTAGAAGAAATAGAATTAGATAAAGAAATAAAAATAGAAAAAAATGATCTTAATGGAGATTTTAATAAATTAAAAATATATAATTGGGAAACAATAAAATTCATAGATTTATTAAGAGTATCTTTAATCACTTCATCAAATACAGGAATTAAAATTCTAACTAAAAATACCGGCCTAAGCGAAGAAGAATTTGTAAAAAAAATGAATCAAAAAGCCAAATATTTAAACCTGGAAAACACAAAATTCACTGACCCCACTGGTTTAAATAAAGATAATGTTTCTACGGCCCAAGAGCTTATTAAAATGACTAAAAAGGCCTTTTCCTATCCAGAAATAGAACAAGCCACTTCGCAAAAAAATTATTCTTTTCAGACCATTAACTCCCAAAGGTGGATTAATGTTGAAAATACTAATGATTTAATAGGAGGGTATTTAAATATAGAAGCCGGTAAAACTGGCTACACAGAAGAAGCTGGTTATTGTCTTATATCAAAAATCAGCTATCAAGAACAAGGACCAATATTAATAGTGGTTTTAGGAAGCGAATCACATTATCAACGATTTTCTGATTTAAAAAGTGTTTCCACTTGGATATTTAATAATTATACTTGGAAATAAATGCCGGAAATTTTAACAATTTTATATGCCACTCTACCCATTAATGAATTAAGGGGTACTATACCTTTAGCCATTAGTTGGGGCATTAAACCAATTTATGCTTTTATATTGGCTGTTATTGGTAATAGTATACCTGTTTTTATTTTACTATTTGGATTAGACAAACTCTCTGCATTTGCTCAAAAACACTCTTTGTTTTTAAATAAAATCTTAAATTGGGTATTTCAAAGAACTAGAAAAAAAACCGAAAAAGCTATTAAAAAATATAGTTCTTTGGCTTTATTTTTCTTTGTGGCCATCCCTTTGCCTTTTACTGGTGCCTGGACCGGCTCAATAGCCGCCTGGTTATTTGGCATACCATTTAAAAAAGCAATTTTGCCAATTATAGCTGGCATTATCACGGCTGGCATTATCGTTACCTCTTTATCTATTGGCTTATTCTTATACATTTAGATATAATATAAATAATTATATGGCTTTAGAAAACGAAAAAATAATATTAGCAAATTGGAAAATGCAATTGTCCTATCAAGAAACAATTGATTTGGCTGAGGCTTTAAAAAAAGAATTAAAAAAATATAAAAACAAAAAATTAGAAATTGGATTATGTGCTGATTTTATGACTATTCCTAAATTGTCTGAAATACTAAAAGATACTCAAATAAAATTGGGCTGTCAAAATATTTTTTGGGAGGACAGGGGAGCATATACTGGAGAAATAATGATAGATAATCTTAAAAATTTTAATGTTCATTACGCTATTATTGGCCATAGCGAGCGCAGAAAATTCTTGCAAGAATCCGATGAAATGATCAATAAAAAAATTAAGCAAGCTCTAAAAAACAAAATCATTCCTATTTTATGTGTCGGAGAAAATTTTGAAGAAAGACAAAATGGCCAAAAGGACTTAGCCATCATTAAACAAATCAAGTCGGCTTTATCGGAAATAAAAACAAATGATATAGAAAAAATCATTATAGCTTATGAGCCCATCTGGGTAATTGGCTCTGGTCAGGCCATTCAAGCCGAAGAAGCAGAACACACTAATAGGATAATTAAAGAGGTGGTCTTAGATACCCTAATGACTGCAGACAAAAATCTAAACCGAAAAAGCTTAGACAATAAAATTAAATTAATATATGGTGGCAGTATTGATGCCTCAAATATTCTTAACTTTATTAAACAAAAAAATATTCAAGGAGTTTTAGTAGGTAGCGCTAGTTTAAAAAAAGAAAAATTTATCCATTTAATCAATGCTATAATTTAAATTATTTAATCCATTAATTATAAAAATATGTTTTTAAATATAATATTAATATTAGTAATTATAGTCGGATCGGCCGGGATTTTATCTATAACTTCCAAAAAAATACCACAATTAAAAAGAGTTGACCCAAAAAATATTCCCGAATCAAAACAAACCCAAACCAAAAAATATATATTAGAAAAAAAATTCAAAAACGACATTGATTTATTTAAGAAAAAAATTATTGTTTTTGGTAAGCCAATTTTTTCTACTATTTATAAATATCTAAAAAATATTTATCAAGAAATTTATAAATTAGAAAAAAAATATAAAAATAAATTGATTAGAAGTCAGTTTGAAGATAAAATCTCTCAAGAAGACAAAATAAATAAATATTTAGAAAGAGCAGAGGAGTTTAAAAATAATAAAGAATGGAGTAGTGCTGAAAATGAATACATTCAAGCCCTAAAATTAGATATGCGTAATTTTGATATTTATAAAAAATTAGGCAATTTATATTTTCAAAGCAAGGACTATAAAAAGGCCAAAGAAACCTATGAATATATTATTAAAACAGAAAATGATGATACTATATATAATAAGCTCGGAGAAATATCAACCCAAAAAGGAGATTTAAAACAGGCCTTATTAAACTACAATAAGTCAATAGAAATAAAAAATAATAATCCTATTTATCATTATAATTTGGCTGATATTAATCTGCGTTTAGATAAATTAGAAGAAAGCTTAGAAAGTATAAAAAAAGCCCTAAATATAGAACCGGAAAACCCCAAATTTCTTGACTTTCTAATGGATTTAAGTATAATTATGGGAGACAAAGATCTGGCTAATAAGACCTTAAATGAGTTAATGGTAGTCAATCCTAATAATAAAAAAATAGCTGAAATTCGAAGAAAGATTGATAATATTTAAAACTTTGTCTATTTTTTTATTTTTTAAATTTAAACTTTTTGCCGTTGTAGCTTCCACCATAATTCTTCGTTCTACTCAGAATTAAGGCGAGTAAGCAGTTGGTTAAATATTTTAAAATAACAAAATTAAAAAATTTAAACATTTGCCGTTGTAGCTCAGTTGGTAGAGCAACGCCATGGTAAGGCGTAGGTCTCGAGTTCAAATCTCGACAACGGCTCCATTCTAATTAATAGTTTAATTGCATAATAGGGTAATAGTTTAATTGTTTATATATTATAAATAAAAGAAAAGCGATTATGATGTATACAAAACATCAAAGTTATAAAATTGGATTTGAATTATCTAATTTTATGTGGAAAATTGTTAAAAAATGAGATAAATTTTCCAAAGATACAATTGGAAAACAATTAGTCCAATCAGTTGATTCTATTTCCAGCAATATAGCAGGGGGTTGGAATAGATATTATAAAAAAGATAAGATTTTGTTTTTTAATTATGCCAAAAGTTCCTTTTATGAGACTATTGATTGGATAAATAAATCTATAAATAGAGATCTAGTCTCAGAATCAGAAGCAGAAATTATTAATAAATTAGTGAAAGAATTTCCGAGAGAAATTAATGGATTAATTAAGGGCATAAATCAGAATTTAAAGAAGTAGAATCAATTAATCTACTTGTCCTCCGACCTGTCCCCCGAAGCGGATGCGCAGGGGGAAGCTCGACTTGTCCTCCGAAGCTTGAAGAGCGGAGGGGGAAGAGCGGAGGGGGAAGAGCGGAGGTAGATTAACCAATTATCCAATTAACAATTAATTTTTCAATTAATCTATTAATCAATTATCCAATTAACAATTAATATTGGGTCGGTACCGAAGCGGTCAAACGGGGCAGACTGTAAATCTGCTGGCTATGCCTTCGGCGGTTCGAATCCGTCCCGGCCCACCATCCTTCGCTCTGCAAAGCAGAGCTACGGATGGCATCGCCATCCGTAATTTCCAACAGGAAATAGAAGGATAGTCCATCGAAGCCTTGGCGAAGATGGACATAAATATTATTATAAACCGGCCAATTTAACTCAGTTGGTACCCGCCCGCCATGGCTTCGCCAAAGACGAATCGGGCGGAGAGCAACAGTTTTGCCTGCCCGACTTGCCGGCCATCCTAGCTCAGTTGGTAGAGCAACAGTTTTGTAAACTGTAGGTCGTCGGTTCGAATCCGACGGATGGCTCCATCCTTCGCTACTTCCTTCACTACTTCCTTCGCTAAAGCTCCGGAAGTCAAGAAAGCTCCGGAAGTCAAGAAAACTACGGATGGCACGCCATAAATAACTTAACCAATTATACAATTAACCTATTAATCAATTAAGCAATTAACAATATGTCTCAAGATAATTTAGTCAAATTAGAATGTTCTGAGTGCCACAGAATTACTTATCGAACATTTAAAAATAAAAAAACTCTAAAGAACAAATTAGAGCTTAAAAAATTCTGTAAATGGTGCAAAAAGCATACCTTACATAAAGAAACTAAATAGTTTTTATTTCAATTACTAATTAATAAATTCTTCACTCTATTTAGTTGAGGAATTTGTTTTTTAAACTTAATATTATTACAATAAAGTATATTTTACATTTTTGATGGGGGAGTATTTCAGTGGTAGAATGCGGGTCTCCAATCCCTCACCTTTTACTGGGAGCTTAGTTAAGTGGCATAACATCGGTCTCCAAAACCGAGGTCGGGGGTTCGATTCCCTCAGCTCCTGCCAAAAAAATATCTCGATTTATCGAGTTTGACTCGACTTTGAGGTATTTTTTTGTTATATTTAACTTATAATTAATCATTATTATAATGAAAAATAAAACCATTCTAGTCTTTACCGGTGGGGGACTAGCTCCCGCATTAAATTCAACTCTTTATGGAGTTATAAGCTCTGCCAAAAAAAATAATATCAAAGTACTTGGCGGTATGTTTGGTTGGACTAGTTTATTAAATAAAGGTAAAATTATTAATTTATCAAATATAGATATAAGTGCTATCAAAAATATCGGTGGCACTTTTTTAAGATCTAGCCGCTCCAACCCCTTAACATACAAAGATGGGCTGAAACAAGTTCAAAAACAAATCAAAAAGTATAACATTGATTATATTATAGCTATTGGTGGTAACGATACTATGGGAGCTGCTTTTAAATTGTTTCAAGAAGGAATTCCAATCATTGGCGTGCCCAAAACCATAGATAATGATCTTTCCCAGACATACTGGTCACCAGGATTTCCTAGTGCCGCCCATTATTTAGCTAATTTTGCCATGGAAATAAAAAAAGATGCCGCTTATGCTCTTTCTAGAATTTATATTATTGAAAGCTTAGGTCAAAAAGCTGGTTGGCTAACAGCTGCTGCTACTTATGGACATGCTGATGTCATTATTCTCCCAGAAAAAGAAATTGATCTAGATAATTTATTAAAAATTATTAAAAAAAGATACAAAGAAAATGGTAATTATGCCACTGTGGTTATTGCTCAAGAAGTTAACTTTAAACAAAAACTCAAAAGATTAGATAACGCTCAATTTGATCAATATGATACTAAAAGAAGCTCTTATATTTGTCTTTCCTTAAGAGAAAAAATTAAAGAAACTATCAAAGATGTAACTATTAAAGCTCTTTACCCAGGAAATTATTTACAAAGTGGCAATCCCGTTGATATTGATAAAAAAACTGCAATTAAACTAGGACAAAAAGCAATGGAATTGGTTAAAAAAGGAAGGTCCGGAAAAATGACTTGTTTAATCAGAAAAAATAATCAAATCAAAATATCTGAAACTGAATTGAGAAAAGTCATTCAATATCGATCAATGCCTGATGATTATTTTGACTGGGAAAACTTCCGAGTGACTAAAAAATACCTAAACTACATGGAACCTATTCTGGGTAAATATAAAAGAATTAGTCATGACCCTTACTATAAAATAATTAGAAAAGTGAATAAATAAAAAAGGCAGGATTTTATTCCTGCCTCTTAAAAGTTTGTATTATCTCCATCAATTGATTAGGAGATAATTTTTTTTGAGGATCAAGAGAAAGATTACCACCATAAGAAGCGAGATTGCGCATCGCAACTTCGGAACCAATTCTTCCAGATAATCTTAAAGTTTCACTATCAAGACGATGTTTGGCCTGACAATAAATCCTTAAAAAACCAGCTAAAAAAGCGTCTCCGGCACCAACGGTACTTCTAACACCATAAATCGGTTTTAAAGCACTTTGATTAACAATATCTGTTCCACCGTCTTTTTCAACAATCAGAGCTGAACCATACTTGCCTTTGGTAACTATGGTAACTGGATTATTAACTAAATTTACCAACTCTTCTACTACATCAAATTCCCTAAATAAAGACAATTCTGAATTAACAAATTCTTTTGCTTCACGGTAATTAACTTGAAAAACACTAGTTAATTTTAAAATTTCTCTAAAACTTCTTTGAATTTGTGGATCAGGATTCATAATCAATCTCAAAGAAGGAATTATTGCCTTAACTGCTTTAGGATTTTTCGAAAATAATTCCAAAATTAAATCTAAAAATTCCTGATTATCGGGAATGCTGGTTGCAACAATTACATCCCAATTTTGAGAAATAATTCGCTCACGATTTATAGTACAATCAATGGCTGACGGTTTTTCCATATAGAGGGTGGGGTCTGGATTATTTTCAGTTTCCATAGCAAAAGTAACTCCGGTATTAGAAGCCCATAGGGGTATAAATCCAATTCCTGCAGCCTTACAATAATCGGATAATTCTTTAGTTGGAGGTTCGTTGTCAACAAAAACTGATAGGGTGATATCTCTCATTCCCAGAAAAGATAGATGGTCGGCAACATTAAAAGAGCTTCCAGCAAAACTATGAAATAAAATTTTTTTAGCAAAAACTGAAAATTCTTGTTCGCCCTTTTTCCAAACAATATAATATTTATATGGATCTTCGGGCCAACCAATCCTATTAGAATTCTGTGAACTCTCGCGAAGTGAAAAAACTTTCACCTTATCACCAGAAACAATTTGCTCTTGTCCGAGAGATAGAATCATGCAAATTTCTTTATTAGCGCTAGCCAAAACCAATGTTTTCCGATTACAATATTCAGATATTCCTTTCACGGTATCCTCCTGTATTTTTTCTTTTTTCTTTTATACTTAAACTTACCATACCCATTTTAACTTGTAAATAGAAAATATCCACTCCCATTATTTGCTTTATTAGAGCTATAATATTATACTTAAGGGGTTAATAATTTAAAAATTATGAATCCCGTTAGATAATCAAAGAGTTTAATCTAATAGGGAGTAGAAATTAAAATTATAAACATTATTATAAACCCCCACACCTAATTTAGGTATAAGGAGTAATTAATCAAAAATCTCATATTTATTAAAATTAGGTGAGGGGTAAATAATTATCTAACGGGATGAATAAAAAAGTACTAATTACCGGTAGTATTGCCTATGACCGAATTATGAATTTTCCCGGATATTTTAAGGACAATATTTTACCAGAGCAAATTCATAATCTTAATGTTTCTTTTTTTGTAAATGAATTTCGAGAGTCCTATGGTGGCACAGCTGGCAATATTGCTTATAATTTAAACTTAATAAATGCTAACTTTACAACTTGGGCCAATGTCGGAGATGATTTTGAAAACTATAAACAATGGCTCTTAAAAAATGATATTGATATTTCTAAAATCAAAATTTTTAAAGAGCAAAAAACTGCTTCGGCTTATATTATTACCGATCAAGCTGATAATCAAATTGCTGGATTTTTTCCTGGTGCTATGATGGAATCCATTAGCTTAAAACCAATCTCTTTAAAAAATATTGATTTGGCTATTATTGCCCCCCAAAATCCAATAGATATGGTTGAGCTACCTTTATTATTTAAAGAAAATGAAATACCTTATATATTTGACCCCGGACAACAAGTCACAACCCTATCTGGGGAACAATTAAAACAATCCATCAGCAAAAGTAATGTCCTCATAGGTAATGATTATGAGATTAAATTAATTCAAGAAAAAACTAAATGGACTTTAAAGGATTTGCAAAAACAAACCGAAATACTAATAATCACCTTAGGAGAAAGGGGTTCTAAAATTTATAAAAAAAATAAAGAATATAATATAAATCCTGCTGAAGCAAAAAATACAGCAGATCCCACTGGAGCTGGAGATGCTTATCGAGCTGGATTAATTATGGGATTAATAAAAAATTGGTCTTTTCAAAAAATTGGTCAATTTGCAGGATTAATGGCTGTTTATACTGTAGAAAAATATGGCACCCAAACCCATAGTTTTAATTGGAAAGAGTTGGAAAAAAGATATCGACAAAATTTTCATGAAAAGCTATAATTATCACATCAATTTACAATAACCAATTTACAATTTACATTTAATAACCAATATAACAATAATCAAATTATTAATGCCTTACCAAATCTTTCCTTTGTAAAAAAATATATTGATAATTGAATTATTGAAAATTAAATGAAAATTTATAAATGAAAATTGATAATTTACTAAACTAGGATTTAAAAAATAAACATTAAACCTCAACAAAATTATGTTAAAATATGATATCACTGACATTAAACTCGCTCCCCAGGGCAAAAAAAGAATTCAATGGGCTGATAAGGATATGCCCGTGCTTTCTGAAATAAAAAAACGATTTGCAAAAACAAAGCCACTGAAGAATGTAAAAATATCAGCTTGCTTGCATGTAACTTGTGAAACAGCTAATTTAATGCGCACTTTAAAAGCCGGTGGAGCTGATGTATTTTTATGTGCTTCTAATCCCTTATCCACTCAAGATGATGTAGCTGCTTCTTTAGTAAAAGATTATGGTATTAAAATTCATGCTCAACGGACTGAAAATACCAAAACTTATTATAAACATTTAGAATCAGCTATTCAACACGGTCCCCAAATTACTATGGATGATGGAGCGGACTTATTATCGCTTTTACATTCTAAATATAAAAAACAAACTTTTAAAGTAAGGGGTTCAATGGAAGAAACCACTACTGGCGTGATTAGATTAAGGGCCTTAGAAAAACAAGGAAAACTCATGGTACCGATTATTGCTGTAAATGATGCCCGAACAAAAAATTTGTTCGACAATAGGTATGGTACTGGTCAATCAACTTTGGACGGAATTATCCGGGCCACTGATATATTGTTAGCTGGAAAAAATATAGTTGTAGCTGGTTATGGTTGGTGTGGCCGCGGCTTTGCGATGCGCGCCCGCGGAATGGGAGCCAATGTTATTATTACCGAAATTGACGCTATTAAGGCCCTAGAAGCCGCAATGGATGGCTTCCGCGTTATGACAATGTTAGAAGCAGCTCCTATTGGAGATTTATTTTGTACCTTAACTGGCGATATTAATGTTTTAGATGTTAAACATTTTAGAAAAATGAAAAGCGGGGCGATAATTTGTAATTCTGGACACTTTGATGTAGAAATAAATATTCCTGGTTTAAAAAAAATATCCTCAAAAATTAAAAAAGAAGTACGTAATCTTACTGATGAATATACTTTAAAAAATGGCCACAAAATATATTTACTAGCCAATGGTCGTTTAATTAATTTAGCAGCTGCCGAAGGACATCCGGCTTCGGTAATGGATATGAGTTTTTCTACTCAGGCCTTAACCGCAGAATATATAAATAAAAATTATAAAAAATTCCAAAATAAGGTCTATGATGTTCCAATAAAGATAGAGGAGTGGATTGCTCAAGCCAAACTTAAATCCATGAATATTAATATTGATAAACTAACCGCTGAACAAAAAAAATATCTGGCTTCTTGGGAAATCGGCACCTAGCTAATTGGATAATAGTATAATTGAATAATAGATTAATAAATCATAACAATTATCCTATTAACCAATTAATCTATTAACCTATTAACTGGCTCTTTATGGGCTTGTTTTTTTTCTCATAAATGTTAAAAATATGTTAAGATATATATAAGGAAAAAAATTGAAGAATATTTTTAAAATAAGAATATGGAAAATAACTTTCTAAAACAAAAGTTTGATGGTCTTCATATTAGTCCAGAAGTAGAAAGTGCTACTAAGAGAAAAGAAGTAAGAGAAGGAAGTAAAAAAATTACTAAACCAACAGAAAAGATAGAAGCACATCTAGATAGATTAGATGAAATTTTTAGTACAGAAGATAATAATAAAAGAAAATTTAGAATAAACTTCTTAAAGGATAAACTACATGATAAGTTTATTATTAAGCCAGAAGATATTCCTGAAAGCTATTATGACCAACAAAGAAGAATAGTTAGGCAAGAAGGACATGGAGATGTAGAAATTACTCCAAATATGAGAAAAGATGCTGAAACAACTATTGTAGCTGATCAAAAAGCAAGTTTAGATACTTGGATTGATTATTTGGGATCAAAAGATGCTACTTATCCAAACTATCTTAAATATTTTGCTTTTAGAGGAATAATCAAACTAGGAAAGTATAATAAAGAAAAACAAAAATTTGCTAATCGAACCAAAGAAACAGTAGCTCCTTTTATAGAACTAAATCGAGAAGCCTTAGCTTATGTCTTGGATGCTTTAGAAAAAGAACATCAAGGACAAGAACAAGGCGAACTATCAGAAGAATTTAAAAAATATCTGAAGAATGCTAACTTTGGTAAAATGTATGCTCAAGCAATTAAAGATATCTACAAACAAGGAGGAATGGAGAAACTAGATATCCATGACGGAAAATGGATTAAATATGAACAAGGAAATAATTATCAAAAATTACATAAATCTCTCCAAGGAAAAGCAACTGGTTGGTGTACGGCTGGTGAAAGCACCGCTAATACTCAATTAAAGAATGGTGATTTCTATGTTTATTATACTAAAAATAATGATGGACAATATACTGAACCACGGATAGCTATTCGGATGAATGGTAAAAATAAGATTGGTGAAATTAGAGGAGCGGCTCCTAATCAAAATCTAGAATCAGAAGCTGAAGAAATCTTAGATGAAAAACTAACTGAATTTCCAGATTCAGAAGCATACAAACAGAAAAGTCATGATATGAAGTTATTAACTCAGATTGAAGAAAAACAAAATAATAATCAAGAACTAAGCAAAGAAGATCTTAAATTCCTTTATGAAGTAAATAATCCGATTAAAGGCTTTGGTTATCAGAAAGATCCTCGAATCAAGGAAATACAAGACCAAAGAAATGTTAAAAAAGATCTTTCTTTTGTTTTTGAATGTTCCCAAGAACAAATTAGCGCAACAAAAGAAGAGGCCTTAAAAGGAGATATTAAATTTCATTATGGCAATCTTGATCTTTATGGTCTGCAATCAGCTGAAGGACTTACGCTACCCGAAAGTATAGGTGGTGGTCTTTATCTTAGCGGACTTAAATCAGCTGAGGGATTAAAACTACCAGAAAATATCGGCGGTGATATTATTCTTAATGGTTTACAATCAGCTAAAGGACTTAAACTACCTGAGAACATGGGTGGTAATCTTGATCTTGATGGTCTAACCTCAGCCGAAGGATTAAAACTACCAGAAAGTATAAGCGGTTATCTTGATCTTAGTGGTCTGCAATCAGCTGAAGGACTTAAACTACCTGAGAACATGGGTGGTAATCTTTATCTTGGTGGTCTGCAATCAGCTGAGGGATTAAAACTACCTGAGAACATGGGTGGTAATCTTGATCTTGATGGTCTAACCTCAGCCGAAGGATTAAAACTACCAGAAAGTATAAGCGGTTATCTTGATCTTAACGGACTTAAATCGGTAGAAGGACTTAAACTACCTGAAAGTATAAGTGGTAGTCTTTGGCTTAGTGGTCTGCAATCAGCTGAAGGACTTAAGCTGCCTGAAAGTATAAGTGGTGATCTTTATCTTAGTGGTCTGCAATCAGCTGAAGGACTTACGCTACCCGAAAGTATAGGTGGTGGTCTTTATCTTAGCGGACTTAAATCAGCTGAGGGATTAAAACTACCAGAAAATATCGGCGGTGATATTATTCTTAATGGTTTACAATCAGCTGAGGGACTTGAACTACCCGAGAACATAGGTGGTGGTCTTTATCTTAATGGTCTTCGATCAGCAGAAGGGCTTAAGCTGCCTGAGAGTATAAATGGTGATCTTGATCTTAGTGGTCTGCAATCAGCTGAAGGACTTAAGCTACCTGAAAATATAAGTGGTAATCTTGATCTTCGTGGTCTGCAATCAGCTGAAAAAGAAAAATTAAGAGAAAAATATCCTAATTTAAATATTATATAAGTTATTAAAACAAATAATTATTAAAACAAACTCTTTATGGGCTTGTTTTTATATGTTAAAATAAAGACATATGAGAATTTTTTTAGCTTTAAATCTTCCCTTGGGTATTAGGCAAGATATTTTTAATTTATATGCTAAAATTAAAGAACCACAAATTAACCCCTCACCTTTTTCTAAGAAAAGATGCGGGGTGAAATGGACTAATTCAGATAATCTGCATATTACTTTAAAATTTATTGGTGGAGTAGGGGAGAGTGACTTGCAAAAATTAAAAACATTCCTTACTGCTAACCTAAAAATTCCAAGCATAGATTTAAAAATCAAAAACACTATCTTTTTTCCTAAATTTGGTCAAATAAAAATTATTGCTCTGCAAGGAATCATAGATAAAAAAACTGAGCAAGAAATTAATCATTTTCTAAATTTATTAAATCAAAAATTAAAATTCATATCAAAAGACAATCATCCTTTTGCTCCGCATATTACCATTGGTCGAGTCAAAAAATCTATAAAAAAAGAAAATTATGAATTTAAATATGAAAATGAATGTAAAATAAATAGTATAGAATTAATGCAAAGCACTTTAACTCCTGATGGGCCAATTTACAAAATAATTAAATCTTATGCAACGAATTAATATTTTAGGCACAGAAATAGATAAAATAAATTACCAACAAACCCTATCCAAAATAGAGGAGTTTATTAATGATGGCCAACAACATTATCTTATTACTCCCAACCCTGAAATAGTTTTAAAAGCCACAAAAAGTGCTTATTATCGTGGCATCTTAAATAATGCTGATTTGTCTTTACCTGATGGCTTTGGGCTAATATTGGGCTCATGGTTTTTAGGAGATCCTATTTACCATCGTGTAACTGGAGTAGATTTAACTTATAAAATAGTTCAACTAGCCAATGATAATGGCTATAAAATATTTTTACTTGGAGGAAAAGGAGATGCCGTCCAAATTGCCAAAACAAAGTTAGAGTTAAAATACAAAGATATTCAAATTGTTGGAGCAGAGGAGGGCTTTAAAAATATTCAAAATATTTCAAATTCAGAACAAGAAAAGATTATAGAAAAAATAAAACAAAGCCAGGCCCAAATATTATTTGTTGCCTATGGTGCTCCTTTTCAGGAAAAATGGATTTATAAAAATTTAGAAAAAATGCCCAATATTAAATTAGCTTTAGGTATTGGTGGAACTTTGGATTTTATATCCGGTAAAATAAACCGGGCCCCTAAAATAATCCGCAAAATTGGATTAGAATGGCTCTGGCGCTGGTTTTTACAGCCCTATCGAGCTCATAGAATATTTAACGCCACTATTAATTATTCTTATTGTCTTTTAAAATGGAAAATGCATATTTTGAAACCCTATCGAAAAAATGTTGTGGGAATTATAATAAATTACGAAAATAATAAAGTATTGGTTTTAAATAGAAAAAAATATCTAAATAACTGGCAATTTCCTCAAGGCGGAATAGAAAAAAACGAAACACCTGAGCAGGCAATATTAAGGGAAATGGCTGAAGAAACCTCCCTTACTAAGTTAAAAATTATTGGCAAAATAGATAAATTAAATAAATACTATTTTCCAATTTATTGGTCAAAAAAATTACCCCCTGCGGTAATTAAATATAATCAAAAATGGTGTGGTCAGGAGCGAATGATTTTTTTCTTAAAACAAACAGGAAGCGAAACTCCTAACCCCAAGGAAGAGCATCAAGATTATAAATGGATTGATAAAGATGAACTTTTAAAAACAATACACCCCATAAGACACTCCCTAATAAAAATGATTTTAAAAAAAATTGATAAGTATCTCAATTAACCTATTAATCAATTAACCCCTCACCTTTTTTGGAAACAAATTGTTATGATAATTATCATTTTAAAATAAAAATAATCCTCTTACTTTTTTAAATAAAAAAGGTGAGGGGTTAACCTATTAATTTTATGAAGCCCGTAAGATAGATAATCCATTTTATGGGAATAAAATATTACCATAATAAACTATAAAAAATATGACTAGTAAAATAAAACAAAATATATCTAACGGGCTGAAATTACGTTTTGCTCCCTCACCAACTGGATATTTACATATAGGCGGATTAAGAACTGCTCTATATAATTATTTATTTGCTCAAAAAAATAATGGAAAATTTGTATTAAGAATAGAAGATACAGACCAAAAAAGACACGTTCAAGGTGCTGACAAACAAATTATTGAAACTTTAAAAATCTTTGGAATAAAATTTGATGAAGGTCCTTTTTATCAATCTCAAAGATTAGCAATATACAAAAAATATGTCCAGAAATTAATAGCAAACAATAAGGCCTATTATTGCTTTTGTTCTAAAGAACGCTTAGATGAAATGAGAAAAAAACAAATTGCCGAAAAAAAAATTCCAAAATATGACCGTCATTGTTTAAATTTATCTAAAGAAACAATAGAAAAAAAACTAAAAAATAAAGAACCTTATGTAATTAGATTAAAACTTCCAGATAATCAAGATATTGTTTTTCAAGACGAGGTTTATGGTCAAGTAAAAATCAATACAAATGACATGGATGACCAGGTTTTATTAAAATCTGACGGTTATCCAACATATCATTTAGCTGTTGTAGTAGATGATCATGAAATGGGTATTACGCATATAATTAGGGGCGAGGAGTGGCTTCCATCAACACCAAAGCATATTTTGCTTTATCAAATGTTTAATTGGGAAATCCCAAAATTTATTCATTTACCATTATTATTAAATCCTGATAAATCTAAATTATCCAAAAGACAAGGAGATGTAACAGCAGAGGACTTTCTTAAAAAAGGATATCTCCCAGAAGCAATTTTAAACTATATAGCTTTCTTAGGTTGGAATCCAAAAACAACTAAAGAAATTTATTCAGTAGAGGAGTTAATTAAAGATTTTGATCTTGCTAAAATAAACAAAGCTGGTGCCATTTTTAATATTGAAAAGCTTAATTGGTTTAATGCCGAATATGTCCGCAATATAGTCAAAGTAAAAGGCAAAAGATATCAAAAATTATTAGAAGAAGTAAAAAAATATTTTCCTAAAGATTTAGCTAAAAATAAATTAGAAAACATATTTATAGTTTTGTCAAGTAGATTAAATTACTTATCCGAATTAAAAGAATCCAGTAAATTTATTTTCAAATTACCTAATTATGATTCTAAAATGCTGATATTTAAAAAAAGCGACACCAAAACAACTCTAAAGGGTTTAGAAATAGTTTATAATGAATTAGAAAAAACAAAGGAATGGGCTCTAAAAAATTTAGATAATAACTTGAAAAACATAGTAAATAATAATGAATTAAAAGCCGGAGATGTATTTTGGCCTGTCAGAGTAGCTGTTTCTGGATTAGAAAAAAGCCCCAGTCCAGCCGAGATATTGTGGGTTTTGGGTAAAAAAGAAAGTTTAAAAAGAATTACAAAAGCTATTAATAGATTAAAATAATGTTTTGAAATTTTAAAATGATCCGCTATAATAAAACCATGGTCAAACAAAACAAAAATATCAGAAAAATACTCAGCGTTTTTTTAATGCTTCTTATTTTAATTCCCTTAAATCAAACTCGGTCTGAAACTATACAAGAATTAAATAAAAGAATATCTGAACAAAAAAGAGTAATTGAAGAACTAAATAAACAAAGACAAGTATATCAAAACCAAATAAAACAAAAACAACAGGAGGCTGTCAGCTTAAAAAATGAATTATCCACCTTAGATAATAAAATTGCTGACCGCACCTTGGGCATTCAAACTACAGAACTACAAATTCAAAATACTGGATTAGAAATAAAAGCTATTAATCTAGAAATGAATAAAAAAGAAGCGGAAATAAAAATAAATAAAAAAAGAATAAAAAACTCATTACAAAACCTATATCAAGCAGAAGAAAAAAATGATTATCTTAAAATTTTATTAATGTATGATAATTTAAGTGATTTTTTTGATGAAATAAATAAATTGAAATCCCTGCAATCTGATTTAAATTTAAAATTAAATACTTTAAATGATTTAAAAGAATGGCTGGAGAAAAAAAATGATAGTTTGGACAAATCAAAAACTGAATTAGAAAGTTTAAAAAAGAAACTGGAAATGGATAACGATAAACTAAAAGAAGAGCAAGGTGTTAAATTCTTATATTTATCCGAAGCTGAAAACGATGAGTCCAAATTTTACAACTTAATATCAGAATTACAACAAGAACAGGCAGAAGCCAATACTTTAATAATTCAATACGAACAAATAGCTCGCCAAAAAATGGCCCAAACCGGAGAAATACCGGATGATAACGGAGAGTTAATTTGGCCAATGCCATCTAAATATATTACTTCATATTTTCACGACCCTGATTATCCCTTTCGTCGTATATTTGAACATCCTGGTATTGATATCCGGGCTGGGCAAGGAACACCCATTAAAGCCGCGGGCTCGGGTTATGTTGCCGTAGCTAAAGATAATGGCTATGGTTATAGTTATATCATGTTAGTTCATAATAATGGTTTATCTACCGTCTATGGGCATGTCTCGCGCATAGATGTAAAAACTGGCGATTTTGTTTTACAAGGAGATATTATTGGGCTCTCTGGGGGCATGCCAGGTACAAAAGGAGCTGGCCGTCTAACAACTGGACCCCATCTTCATTTTGAAGTAAGGGTAAACGGAACGCCCGTTAATCCATTAACTTATTTAGGAAATTAATATTTATGAAACAAAAAATAGGTTTTTAAAAACCTATTTTTTTATTAGTTTTATTTTAAAGGATGAAATTTTCTATGTACTTCTTCTGCAAATCTATCTGAGGCATGCACATATCTAGTGGTAGTATCTAAGGACTCGTGGCCCAATAAAATTTGAATTGCCACTACACTGGCGCCATTTTCAGCTAAATAAGTAGCAAAGCCATGCCGCAAAGAATGGGCACTCACTGGAATATTTATGTTTAAACGCTCTCGATAATATTTAATTCGATACTGTAAATAATTGGTAGATATTTTAACTCCTTTTTTATTAACATTTCGACCTCGAATGGGAACAAAAAGACATTTAAAATCGTCTTTTCTCAATAATAAATATTCATTTAAATATTTTTTAGATCTTTCCGTTAAATAAACAAATCTTTCTTTTTTCCCCTTACCTAAAATAAATATACGGCCAGTTTTATCAATTTGATCTTTTTTTAAATTTACTAATTCAGAAATTCTCATACCGGTTGAAAAAAGGACCTCTAAAATAGCTCGATTTCTAGCCCCGATTAAAAAATTTTTTTCTAGTTCTGTAGGGGATTCTATTAATTTTACCAATTCATCAAACTCTGGAATTTTAGCGTGTTTTTTAATGCTTTTCACTAACTTCACATATTCAGGAAGTAGAGGAGTGGGCTCATCATGTTCTATTAAATATTTTAAATAAGCCCTTAAAGTAGAAAGAATTCTATTTACAGAATAAGCCGATAATTTTTTTTCTGTGTTAACTTGATTGCTAGTTAATCTATCAACAGAAAAAAGGTAGGCCTTATACCTATCCACAGATAGTTTATTTAAGTTATGAAATTTTAAACTTTCAGATTCTAAAAAATTAATAAAGACCTTTAAATCCCGTTCATAATTATAAATAGTTTCTACAGAGTAGTTATTTACTTGTAAAGATAATAAAAAATCATCCAATAATGGTAATAGCGGTCGAGTAGTGGGCCCAGAAGCTGGTTTTGGCTTATTTTTAGACATATTGTTAATTGAGTATAATATCTCTTACACTCAATTAAATAATAGCATAAATAGAGCTTTTAGCAAACACTTAATACCCTGTTTAATATATATAGCTCTTTACTTGGTCTTTTTAACTTTTAATTTTTTGGCGCCCCTGTCTTTGCCGGCTGTTATAATAAGTTTTAAAAATTTAGATTTAGCTTGAGGATTAAACATTATAGCATTTTCCCATACACAATGACCTCCAATACCTTTTTTTGGTGGATAAAGAGTTGGTCGAATAACATTTTTTTTACCCATTTTTTTATAACCAAGGTTATAAGAATCATTAAAATCCTCAAAGGTTTTAAAATCTACGCCAAACTTATCACACAATCTTTTAATTTCACCAGTCCAAGCAATACAAAGCCCATAATAAGAAGTTGATAATATTTTATTTAATTCTGTAGATTCTGAAGGTATAAATATTTTAGATTTAACTCCTATCTTACGATAATTTTGAGCTGCTTTCTCCCCTGCTGCCTTAGTTTCAGCGCCAATATATTTTATAAAACATTTTAAACTTTTTGTCAAGTTAGGATGCATACCCCTGACTGGACTATGAACCACAGATTTAGTTTTTAAAATCTGATTAATTTTTTTAGTAATACCAACGTCTACAGTAGATTCAATAATAGTAATCCCTGGTCTATTTTTTTTAATTTGTCGTACAGATTCTTTAACAAAGCCCTGACTATAAGGAAAACAAATATGCAGAACATCTATTTTATTATTCTTTAAGTCATCTTGCTTTAAATCCTTAGACAAAATATTATATTTTGATTTTGAATATAACTTGGCCACGGACTTACCAATTTCACCCCAACCCATAATTCCAATTATTTTCTTTTTCATATTCTTTTATATTATTCATTTAATAATTATTTGATCTTTTTGTCTTAAATCAATATATTCGATATTATCTAATTCTTTATTGCCCTCCTCTATTAAATAACGATATAAATTAGAAATTTGACCTTCTAAATCCTCGTTGATTTTAAAATAAATTTTAAAATTATCTGTAACTAAAATTAAAAAATTTGGTCCAGCAAATTGATATTCATAATATTTTCTCTGATAATTAAACTTTTCCTTATAATTATAATCTAAGTATAAAATATTTTCTATGATCTCTTCTTTAAAAAATTTATCCCCAATATTAGGCATATTTGGATAAACTTCTTTCTCTATCGGCGCTATAATTGCTTCTTCTTTAACAATTAATCCTTGCCCTGTATCAGCCCAAACAAAAATAGTAGAAGTACTATTGGTGTCCTGATAAAGCGGATGGTCTCTAACAATCCTGCTATTTTGTTTATCAATCTCTTCTTGATTAATAATAATTTCTTGCGGAACTTCTTTAATAATAATTTCGTCTTCTGCTGGTGGGGCTACTTGAGAAATTAAAATTCCCTGTTCATCAACTAAAAAATTACGATTATCAATTGTATAAAATAATTTATAAGGCCTTTCTTCTAATTTTATAAATAAAGTAGAAAAGTATTTTTTCTCTACTTGTAAATAATTAAATAAATAATCTTGGGCCAAGCTCTGCTCTGCCTTGTCTGGGCTAAATAAAAAATAATTATTATTCTTGAAAAATATTAATCTTCTTTTATTTAATATTTCTTCGCATTTTTCAATAATTTCTTGCGTAGAAATTTCTTCGTTGCCTTCGACAATGATTTGGTTTATCTTAAAATAACTAGAAAATAAAATAATATAAACAAAATACATGCAAACAAATGCCAAAAAAAGAATTAAAACTCGAGTTTGCCATTTTAATTTAGCGGTTTTAGAAAAATATTCTGTAATTTTGCTTCTACTATAATTCTCTCTTCTCTTAAAAGAAACGTTTTTTTTCCAAGCTGGATTTTTGGGTATATATCTATACATTTTAATATCCTCTTTTGATTCTTCTTATGCTTTCAATTAAATAATTAATAAAATATTTAGGTCTTAAAATTAAATCTTGAGCGTGAACATATTTTTCAGCCCAGCCCCCAAAGCCCATTTTAAATCTGCTTAAACCCAGCCAAGGATGCTTTTTTTTATCTGCTGGGGCAATTCCCCAAAAATTATAGAGTTTTAATCCCCTGGCCTTAGCTTCTAAAATGGCCTCCCATTGTAAAAGCTCTGCTGCTGGAACCTGGGCAAATTTTCTAATTGAAGCCCCGTGATGGTAAAAACCGGAATTATTAGCAAAAATAATTACAGCAGTTGCTATGAGAATATCTTGATAATAAGCAAAAAAGATCATGGCCTTATTTTGAAAGCTAAAAATTTTAAACTCTTTTTGAATATATTCTTTGGAAAAAGGCACAAAGTCCTGCCGGTCAGCCGTTTGCTGATATAAATTATAAAATTCATCTATATAATCCAAATTTTTGGTTTTAATAATTTTTACCTCATCTCTTTGGGCCTTATTAATTGAATACCTGGTTCTTTTTTTCATTGCTCTTAAAAGTTGGTTTGAATCTGCTTCAATATCTAAAATCCAGGCAATTTCTGGATGCATATGGATAGGTGCATTTTTAAAACCTAAATTTTTAAATATATTTTGATTATCTTGACTGTCTTTTAATAGGGGGCTGATTCTAATAAAATCAACCTTTTCTTGCTTGGCTAATTTTTTAATATAATTAATTAATTCATTAAAAATATTTTTTTCTTGATAATTAATTAATGGTCCATGCGGACAAAATAAAAATGACCCTCTTTTAGCCCTTATCTTATAAATAAAAGCTATACCCTTTAATTGCTCGGCTTGATATATTCCTAATCTAAAAATTTTATAACCCAATTCTTCTTGAGCCAGACCCCATTCCCAAGTATGCAAAAAAGTGTGCGGAGCATATTTTTGTTCAAAATTAGTCCACTCCTCTCGAGAATCTATTTTTTTAATTTTATAATTCATGGTTTAAAAGAATTAATGGCTTTAATGATTCTATGGGCATCTTTAGGGTAAATATTTATATTTACTGGCAAATTAGCTGATTGCGCAGACATCTCCTCTGCTACTGGACAAGTACCTTTTTGATACTTGGTTTGAGAAAAATCAATATCATGGGGAGCAATATTTGGTTGATACCAATCTCCTAAAATAATCTGTTGTTTTTTTAAATAAATTTTTAATTCCTTGAAATAATTAGTTAATAAAGGATATCTTAAACAAATACTATTCTGTAAATCAATATTATTCGTTTGCCAAGGCAATTTAATATATTGATTCTTAATTTCTTGATTATAAATCTGAGCAATTTTTTTTCTATGAGCAATATTTATTTCTAAGGCCTTTAATTGCTCAAATAAAATATTAGCTAAAGAATTTGGCAATTGGGCTGGATAAAAAACATCTGGCTCTCCTCTCTTTTCTGGCTGATAAATAATTTTATTAATAATATTTAATTTTTTAGAAATATATAAAATTAATTTACCTAAAAAAATACTATAAAATATTTTTCCCTTCCAAAAAGCCGGATAATGAAATAAATGTTGCAAAACTCTGCTGAATGGCGACTGCTGAAGATTGTTTTGAATGCTTTTTAATTTTAAACCCAAATTGTCTTGATTAGTGATTAAAGCCCCGCCGCGAACACAGGAAATAATTTTATCTGAACCAAAACTAAACATTCCTATATCACCCCAAGTACCAGTTAATTTACCTTGATATTTGGTGCCTAAAGAATGGGCACAATCCTCAATAATTTTTAAATTATATTTTTTGGCAATAATCAATAATTTATCTATATCAGCTACGGCCCCAAAAGTATGCTGAATTATTAAAACTTTTGCCTGAGGTGTAATTTTCTTTTCTAAATCTTCAGCATCCATATTAAAATCATTTTGCACATCAATATAAACTGGCTTGGCCCCAGTCCAATTAATAGCATTAGCCACCACCACACAAGTATAGCCCTGAACCAAAACCTCGTCTCCTGCTTGGACGCCTAAGGCCTTGAGAGCTAAATGTAAAGCACTGCGACCACTATCAAAAACAAAACAATATTTAGATTGAAAATAATTTCTTAATACTGCTTCTGCTTTTTGAGGATAATTTCCAAAAATAATTTTAGGCCAATTCCAGGGCAAACATAAAAATTTTAAAGATATTAAAACATCTTTAAATCTTAAATTAGGAGCAAAACCAGTAAAAATTGTTTTTTGAAAAAACATCAAATTTTTTTAGTTAAAAAATCCACTTTAATTTTCAATCCTTCTTTGGGATAAACAAAAGGATGCTGTAAAATTGGAACTCTAAATTTTTTATTGTCTAAAATAATTGGAATATCACAGGCCTGTGAAAAAACTATTCGATCGCTTCCTATATTATTTAAAGAGCCGAGCTTTAAAGTTTTTTCCTGTTGATATAAATGCTCAATAGCTGGATCTGCTGGCGCCCATTTCTCATTGGGCAATAAAATTTCTGGCCAAGCATGCATAGTATTATTTTTATAACCAGCCCAAAAACCAGATAAAATTCTAGCTGGAATACCCTTTAAAATGCACAGGGAGACAAACAAAGAAGAAAAGCCACCACAATCAACACATTTTCTGTCTAAAGCATCCTGAGCAGAATAAAGGCCTGATATTGGGTCTCCATATTTAAGATTAGCAATTAAATAATTGTTTATTTTTTGTAAAATTTCATCAATTCTATCCTCATCTCTAATAATTTCATCTGCTAAATCCTGAATATCCTTATCCTCTAAATTTAGAAAACTATTCTTTTTTTTATAAATCTGATTTTCTGTCTCCTCTTCATAATCTTGAAGCTTCAGTCCTTTTTCTAAAATTTCTACCCGCGGACTAACTTTAATAGAAAAATTCTCCTGAACCACAAAACTTTCTCGGGCCTTTAAATTCATTTTCCAAAAAACATACTTATTTCCATATTTTAAATCTTCTCCCCGACCATCTATTTGCGGGAAAAAATTTACAGAATCTAAAATATTTTGATATTTGGTATTACCGGGTACTGGCAAAACTAAAAAAAACTCTTTTTTAAAGTCGCTGTTATTAAAAATTTCTGCCCGATAATTAACTTTGTAGGTCTGGGGATGGTTATAAAAATTTAATCCTAATTTATTCCTTAAAGAATTTAAGGATTTTCTTATTTTAAACATTATTTTTCAATTCTAGATTTTAATATTTTAAAATTTAAATACTTTCTTAATACCTTGGGTATTTTAACCGAACCATCTGCTTGTTGATTTTGTTCTAAGATAGCTGGTAAAATTCGCGAGGTAGCTAAACCAGAAGCATTTAAAGTATGAACAAATTTTTTGTTCCCTTGTTCGTCTTGATATTTTATATTAGCTCGCCGAGCTTGATAATCTAAAGCATTAGAAACGCTAGAAACTTCTTTATAAATATCTATGCTCGGAAAATACACTTCTAAATCAATGGTTTTAGCCATAGTAGCACTAGTATCTTGGGCAGCTAATTTTGATGTTTGAAAATGTAAACCAAGCCCCTGAACAAGCTTTTCAGCGTTTTTTAATAATTCGTTGAATGATTCTTCGCTCTTAACTGGCTCAGCGAAATGAAACATTTCAATTTTATTAAACTGATGTCCACGCATTATTCCTCTTTCTTTTGTACGATAAGCACCAGCTTCCTTTCTAAAGCAAGGCGAGAAAGCATAATATTTTAAAGGCAAATCTTGTTTTAAAATTTCATCTCGATGGTAATTTAAAAGCATCATTTCGCTAGTAGCATTTAAACACAATTGTTCATTATTTGTCCAAAATAAATCTTCTTTAAATTTTGGTAAATGGCCGGAAGCATAAGCTGATTCTTGATTTAATAAATAAGGTAATAATAAAAATTTATAGCCATTTTTTTGATGAAAATCTTTAAAATAATTCCACAAAGCCCATTCTAATTCTGCTCCTTGACCAACATAAGCCCAAAAACCAGCCCCAGACATCTTAGTGGCCCTTTGATAATCAATTAAATTCAAGGATTGGGCTAATTCCATATGGTCCTTAATTTTAAAACTAAACTGGGGTTTTTTTCCATAAGTACTTATAACCTCATTATTTTCCTTACCACCAGCCAAAACATCAGCAGCCGGAATATTTGGTAAAGACGATAGCTCTTCTTTAAACTTTTTATCTAGATCATTAAATTTTTCTTCTAGAATTTTAATTTCTACACCTATTTTTTTCATTTCTTCTATAATTTCTAGACTAGGTTTGGTTTTAGAATGTTTATTTTTTTCCGCCTTTAAATTATCTAATTTGGCTATTAAATCACGACGCTGTTTATCTAATTCTAAAATCTCATCCAAATTAATCTCTGGGACCCTCTTTTTTAAAGCTTTTTCAATTTCTGCTTTATTTTCTCTAATTTTTTGAATATCTAACATAGGTTTAGATTTTTTCTTTTTTGTCTCTCAAAAATTCTACCACCCCTTTGTCATTCTGAACTTGTTTCCTGCCTGCCGGTAGGCAGGCAGAATCTGTTATCAACAAAATAAATTTTTTAGATCCTGAAATAAATTCAGGATGACAAAAAAGAAAAAGTTACTTAATTATTATCTCAATTATATAATCTTTTTGTTCAATGGCATCAACTATATCTTGTCCAGAAATTACTTGGCCAAAAATAGTATGCAGACCATTTAACCAAGACGTAGCCGTGTGGGTAATAAAAATTTGCGAACCATTGGTATTGGGTCCAGAATTAGCCATGGCCAAAACTCCGGCCTGAGCAAACTTTAAATTTGAATCAATCTCATCTTTAAAACTATATCCTGGTCCTCCTGTTCCAGCAATAGGTAATTTATCTGGATTATTATTCGGATCATAAACAAAATCTACATTCTCCTCTCCTTTGGTAAATAGATCACCGGTCTGAATCATAAAATCGGCAATTACCCGATGGAATTTTATATTATTATAATAATCTTCTTGAGCTAATTTAATAAAATTATCTACTGTAATCGGAGCTTGGTCTTTATAAAGTTTTAATTCTATATCGCCTTTATTGGTTTTAATAATTGCTTGCATATTTTTTTCAATTATTTCTTCTTTTTGATTAATATTGCTTATTTGTGCATTATTGGTACAGGCAGTTAGGCCTAAACAAATAATGGATAATAATAATATTTTTTTCATAATATATATCTTAATTATTTATAAACCCAATTCATTAGAAATACTTTGCATGGCTATTAAGCCAATCTTTAAAAAACGTTCTAAATCCATCTCAAAATCTGCACAAGCCACTATCCCTTCTCTGCGCGCTCCTTTGGCAAAATTACCCTCTCTAAATCTTTTTTGTAATGACGCTAATTTTAAATCCGCTAATTTTTTACTTGGCAAAACTAAAGTGGAAGCAACAATTAATCCAGTCAATGGGTCAACAGCATAAATACATTTTTCTATTAAAGTGTTTCGGGTTTTGCCAGTCATTTCATTATGTGCTCTAATAGCATTAGTTATAATTTTATCAACTCCAATTTTTTCCAACTCCTCTGCTATCTTAGCACCTTGCCTAGAAGAATTCTGCAAACATTCCTCGTCTTCCATATCAGCATCATGTAAAAGTCCTGCTAATCCCCAAGCCTCTTCATCCTCTCCAAAATGCTTAGCTAAGGCCCGCATAATGGCCTCGGTAGCCAACATATGCTTAATTGAATTCTGATTTTTTACTCTGGACTTAATCAAATCCAAAGCTTCATCTCTAATCATACTATTAACCTATTATTCAATTAACCTATTAACAATTATTCTTTTGGTTTCATTAATGGAAAAATCTGACATTCTCGACCCGGTTTATCCATTAAAAAACTAAAAACCCTTTCACTCATTCCATAGCCACAAGTTGGTGGCATACCATATTCTAAGGCCTCCACAAATTCTTTATCATACATTTGAGCCTCATCATCTCCTTCGTCTCTTAATTTTTCTTGTTTTTGAAATCTTTGAGCTTGGTCAATGGGGTCATTTAATTCACTATAGCCATTTCCTAATTCTGAACCAGCAATAATCGGCTGAAATCTTTGGGTAAGTTCTGGATTATCCTCTTTTCTTTTGGCCAAAGGAGAAACTACTTCTGGAACGCCAATTAAAAATCCTGGACCCTTGATTTGCTTGCGACAGTATTTCCACAAATTATCTATCGCTCGAGTTAAATTAAAACCTTTTTGATCATATTTAATTTTTAATTCTTTTAATTTAGCCTCTATTTCTTTTTGATTAGTTTTTAAAATATCTATCCCGGTCATTTTTTGCACAGTTTTTTGATAATCATAAATTTCCCATTTTTTATTTAAATCTATATTAAAACCCTTAATTTTAAATTTGGCTGTCCCAAAAGTTTCCTGAGCCACATATTTATACATCTCTTCTACTAATTGCATACCTTTTTTGTAATCAGCATAGGCCCAATAAAATTCCATTTGTTCATAGTCCTGTAAATGTTCGGCGTCCATGCCTTCGTTTCTAAATTGCCTACCAATTTCAAAAACTTTTTCAAAACCAGCCACCATTAACCTTTTATGCCATAATTCACCGGTCGAAATACGCAAATAAACATCTAAATCTAAAGCATTATGATGAGTTATAAATGGCCGAGCATCAGCTCCTCCGGTTTTTATTTCTAAAGCCGGAGTTTGTACCTCTGTAAATCCTTTATCTAATAAAAAATTACGAACAGCATTCCAAAACTTTCCTTTTTTAATAATCATTTCTTTGACTTCTGGATTGGCAAGAATATCTAAATATCTTTTTCTTAATCGCTCTTCTTCGTCTTTTAAACCATGATATTTTTCTGGTAAAGGTCGTAAGGTTTTAGTTAATAATTTCCAATCCTTAACCATTAAACTTTGTTCGCCTTTATGGGTAATAAAAAGAGTGCCATTAGCTTGGATAAAATCCCCAATATCAATTAATTTTGTAAAGTTTTTGTATTTTTCATCGCCAACTTCTTTTTTAGAAAAAGCTAATTGTATTATTCCAGAATCATCTTGGATTTGAGCAAAACTAAGATTTCCATGCGAACGAATACTTCTTAAACGACCACATAAAAAAATATCCTCTTTCTTTTTTTCCAACTTTTTAAAATTAGCCAAAACTTCCTCAATCATGTGGGTTCTTTTAGAAACAGCTGGATAAGGATCAATACTTTTTTCCCGAATCTTTTTTAAACGCTCAACGCGAATCTTATATTCGTCGCTAGGGTTAATAATTGTTTGTTTATCTGCCATAAATTTATTTGAAATTATATTTAAATCATAAGCCAAAACTCCGCATTTTAATGCGTATTTCTTATCTTTATTATAACAATTCTATACACATTGAAAAGCCCTTGACATCAACATTTATTTATGCTATTCTTCAAAAATCACAAAAAAATAATCTGGGAGGATTATAATGAAAAAAATAACGTTGTTGCCAATAGGGATAGCCCTATTTTTGGCCATCCAAATCCTTTTTTCTCTTATTTGGAAAGAAAAAATAATTTGGACCGAAAACATCCTTTGGGTAAGTTTAATTATAGGACTCATATTAGCGATAGCCCTTGATAAACCCAAAATTGCTATTATCTTAGAAGTTGTCAGTGTATTTGCCTTGTTGTCTATCTTATTCATAAATAAAGTAACGTTCTTATTGGGGATTGAGGATCTGAAATATATTGTCAATCCTTTGTCGTATTTCATAATTACAGTAACAATTATGGGTGTCATATTAAACAAGATGCTCAAAAAACAGATCAGTCACGTTACTATAATTTGGAATAATATTTTGATTCTTGTAGTTACTATGTTGATTGCCATAATTATTTTAAATAATTACGAAATAATTGACATGGGTCTGCTTTATGTCAAACCATGGAAATTATTTCTAATATTGATCGTCAACATCATAATGTGTGTTGAACTTAACAAAGAACACGCTGAGTCAATTGGAACTGAATCTGAAACTCAAAACCAATAATTATTTAACTCCTTGGGCAGTTCGCAATCGCGTTCTGCCTTTTTTCTTTTTTAAAAATTATATAATCTCAAGTTAGAAGGGCTTAAACTATCAACTTCTCCACGCGGTCGAAGATTGATAGATTTAAATCTCTTTGAAAAATCCTGGTAACTTTTATCCCGTTAAATTATCGCTTCGCGATATTATTTAACGGGATAAACCTGTCTGACCACCGGTAATCCATGGGACAAAGGAAGGTAACCAGTAACTAATTCTTCCCCTTTATACTTTCTCCTTTTTCCTTTATACTTAAAATATGTATGCTCAAATAAAACCCTTAATTAAGCTCAAAAAGGAACTAAATCTCCTGGATTATATTGTCCCAGAAAAACTTAAAATTAAGCCCGGACAGCTAGTAGAAATCCCTTTCCGCAACCGTAATATCTACGGAGTGGTTTTTGATGTTAAAAATAGCACCGACCAACCTAAACATATTTTAAAACCAGTCACTAAAATCGTAAATTCAACTCCTCTCTTCTCTCAAAAACAAATTAAATTTTACCAATTTTTTGTTGAACACAATTTTAGTTCATTAAATTTTTTAAACCAAATCACTCCTCTGCCCCTCAAAAGAGCAACAAAAGAACTAAAAAACCAAAAAACAAAAAGACAAATAAAAAAATTTGAGTTGAAAAAGATTTCTGATGACATTCTAAAAAATAAGCAATTTATTTTTAAACATACTTATTTTTCTGAAAAAATATCCTTAATTAAAAAAACCATTGATACCAGCAATAAGCAAGTATTAATAATTTCTCCTACTAAATTACATTTAGAAAAAATGTATTCTTATTTATTAAATTTTTATAAAGAAAATGATATTAGTATCATTACCGGCCATACTCACTTGAACAAAACTGAACATAACCAAATCTGGCAGAATATTCAACAAGGAAAAATTAAAATTATTTTAGGAACTAAAACTGCTATTTTTTATCCTCTAAATAAAATAGGATCTATTATTGTAGATGAAATTGAAAATGAAAATCATAATCAAATTGATATTAATCCCCGCTTTGAATTTTTACCCAATGTATTAGAGCTTAGTAAAATAAATAATTGCCAATTAATTTTGACTTCTTACTCTCCTCCAGCAAATCTTTATTATTTAGCTCAAGAAAAAAAAATAAAATTATTAGAAACAAAAAATAAAATAACTACTGAAATAAAAACTTTGGAAATGGCTACTAAGTATTTTGAAAATCAAATTCATTTTAATACTGAAGAATATATTAACCAAACATTAGAAAAAAAGGGTAAAATTTTATTTTTAATCAATAAAAAAGGTTATAGTAAAAGCTTATATTGCTCTGATTGTGGCTATATTTTCAAATGTCCTGACTGCCAAGCAATCCTTAGTTATTCTAAGGAAAAGAATGCTCTCTATTGTTATCATTGTCAGCAAGAACACTCCCTGGCTTTAAAATGCCCTTCTTGTCAAAGCACAAACTTAAAATTTAAAGGCATTGGAAGCAATCAATTGCTTTCTAAAATCAAACAAGGCCTTCCCAAACATCAAGCTATCTTAATTGACAAAGACCATCAAGACAATCTCAAACAAATTAAAAAGCATAATATCGTTGTAGCTACCCGTCTAATTATTAACTATTTAAAAGCAAAAGATTTTGACTTGATTATTTTGCCCTTAGCTGACCAATTTTTAAATACTAATTTTGATGCTCAAGAAAAATTTTATCAATTCTGTGCTAAATTAGTTTCTTTTCAACCAAATAAAATCATCCTTCAAATTTTAAATGAATTGCCAATTTATGATTATATTCAAAAACAAAAATACTTTAAATTAATTACCGAGGAAATAAAATCTCGCCAATTATTTCACTATCCTCCTTTTTATGAAATACTTAAAATTACCATTAAAGATAAAAATCAAAAAGAATTAGATAAAAAAACTAATTTTTTGTATAATGAAATCGAACATAATTTGCCAACCAAGGCAGAGCTTTTACCAATTGTTGACCCCCAAATTAAAAAAACCTTTAATTTTTATTTAAAATATATTATGATTAAATATCCCTTAAATGCTAATATTGAAAAACTAAAACCAATTTTAAAAAAAATAGATATAATTGAACAAATATAGTAATAGGCAATTAATAACATTTGACATTTGACCTTTGATCCTTGGCCCCTATCTACAAACTACTAACTACCTACTAATAACTAACCCCTTATGAAACTAAACATCATCACCTACCCCCATAAATTATTACGCACTAAATTGGACAAAGTTCAAAATTTTAAGAACCCTGAATTAAATCAAATTATTAAAGAAATGACTTACTTAATGCTTAAATACGATGGGATTGGCTTGGCCGGTAATCAAACCGGAATAAATAAAAGAATTATTGTAGTTAATGACCGCGGAACTCCTCGGGCCTATATCAATCCGCAAATAAAAAGAAAATCATTTTTTAAACAAAAAATAGAAGAGGGCTGTATTTCTTTTCCAGAAATAATGGGTTATGTTTCCCGGTCCAAATCAATAATTTTAGAATACTACGACCAAAAAGGTAAAAAATACCAAACCAAAACAAGCGGACTTTATGCCACTGTTTTTCAACATGAAATAGATCATATCAACGGCATTATTTTTACGGACAAAATTAAAAAATTTACCCAAGGAAAAGATAGATTTAAAAAATTACAAGCCCAAGCTAAAAATGATGAGAGATAATTTTCAATTATCAATTACCAATTTAAAATTTTTATTCAATAATCAATAAATCAATAATCAATTTTTATTAAGGATTTATTTAAAATTGAGACATTGAAAATTCAATTAAAATTTAAAATTTCAAATTGAAAATTCTACAACAAACTATTTTAAAATTTCCTAACATTTAACTTCTATATATGAATAGTATAAAACCCACCAACATTGTTTTCTTCGGTTCTGATCAAAACTCAGCTAAATTACTAGCGGACTTAATTCAAGCTAATTATAATATTGAATTAGTAATTACTAAATCAATTAAAAAAACTGGCCGGCAACAAAAACAAAACCCAGTTCAAAAAATGGCTGAACAGGCTGGGCTTAAAATTTTAACTAAAAACAAATTAAACTCCGAAGAAGATATTAATCTTTTTAAAAACATTTCTGCTCAATTAGGCATTCTTTTGGCTTATGGAGTGATTATTCCGGAAAAAATTTTAAATTTATTTTCTTTAGGAATTATAAATATCCACCCCTCTCTACTTCCTAAATACCGCGGGGCCTCTCCTATACAAAGTGTTTTATTAAATGGAGAAAAACAAAGTGGCGTAAGTATTATGCTTTTAGAAAAAGAAATGGATGCTGGACCAATTATTGCTCAAGAAAAAATTAAAATCGACCCTAAAGACAATCATGAAACTTTAAACCAAAAATTATTTTATTTGGGTAATAAATTATTGCTTGATAATTTAGAAAAATATATTAATAAAAAGATTACTGCTCACCCTCAAGACAATAATCAAGCAACTTATTCTAAAATAATTAAAAAAGAAAACGGATTAATTGATTGGAATAATTCTGCTGAAAAAATAAACAATCAAATCCGAGCTTTTTATACTTGGCCAGGGGCCTATACTTATTTTAATGGTAAACCCCAACACTTAAATAAGTGTAGGGGTAAATTATTCAAAATAATTAAAGCTGATATTAGCGATCAAAATACTGACCATCAGCTTGGTAAAATTTTCTTAGAAAATCAACAAATTGCTATCCAAACTCAGCAAGGACTCCTCTATCCTTCCATTGTTCAAATTGAAGGAAAACAAAAAATGGATATTACTCCATTTAGCAACGGCCAACAAAATTTTATTGGAACTATTTTAAAATAAATTACCGTCAACTAAGGGGTAATGGTTTCTGTTGTGCCGACCAATCCGGCTTTTGTTTTTTTAATAAGCCTAAACAACACCTCCCCTGCCTCCCCTCCTTCACCCCGTACAAAAGCTTCGCTTTATACGGGGCGAGACTGAGGAGGGGAAGAGAAGGGGTGGTGATAAAAAAATATAAAATAAATAAATAACTATTGTAACTATAAATAATTTATCCCATTATACTAATCATATCAAATAATATGACGAGGTGATACATGCACCACTAAGCAAAATAATTTTTTGTTAACAAAAAATGGAGATTAATCCATTTAGCAACGGCCAACAAAATTTTATTGGAAGTATATTAGAATAATAAGCCATAAAATAACTAATAATAACTGATAGCTAGCGGCTATATTTTTTTTGTCACTTGAAATCCAAGACGAAACTTACCGCCCAACATTAATCTGGTCTGGGCTTCGGTGGCTGGGATAGAACCAAAGAAAATCATAGTTATTGGAAATAATAACCACTGTAAAAACATCAAAGGATATGCCAACCAAGAAATCTCTTTAGGTTTTTTTGGTAAAAATCCCAAATTGAACAAAGAAATGAACATAATGCCTCCCAAACCAAAGTTCATAACCATTTTCAAAATTTGAGGAGCATTGTGAATTAAAACATTATAATGAATAGTTTGGTCAGCTATCCAAATTGGTAGATAACCCAATAACAAAATTAAAATTGGCAAAGTGGCCCAAGTATAAACGCCCTCACTCTGATTCCATAAATAAGTAAATTTTTTCTTCCAAGAAATTTTTTTATTTTTAAATAAATGAGTCATCATCCAGGGAAAATGTTCGGCCCCCCAACCCCAGCGGCGCATTTGTTTATATTGATTTTTAAATGACCCCCAAATATTTCCAATATCTACGGTCTGCATAGATACTGGAACAAAAATCGGCTGGGCCTGATAATCGCCATTAAAATAATTTAAACAGCGTAAAAATATTCTAGTATCTTCAGTAACAACATCTTTAGGATGAAAACCTGCTTTAACTAAAGTATTAAAACTCATACTATGCGAAGAAAAAGTAAATAAACGTTCTGAACGCGACATATCTGTTAATAACCAGAAGGTGGTAGAATTAGCCACTACTCGTACCAAAGGATTTGATTTCCAAATATTATTATTAAATAAAACTAAGGGCTGATAGCTATAATGTTCAGGATTATCAGAGGCCAGATAATGATAAGTTAGGGCATTAAAATATTGCGGATGAGGCCAGGTTTCAATATCAAACATAGAAATTATTACTCGTTGATAATTTATATTTCTTTCTTTAAAATATTCAGCCATTACTCGGCCAATATGATGCATATTAGAACCCTTACCTGGAATTTCTCCTGGCAAATCTTTGGGATGAACCGTAATTATAATATCTTTAAACTTATCTTTATATTCGTTTTTAATTTGCTGAGCTATTTGTAAAAAATTTTTCTGGTCTCTTTCTTCTCCACCCAAAACAATAACCATTTTATTTTTGGGATAATCTGACTCTAATAATTTTTCAAAAGTCGCTTGAACAACTTTATAGGGCTCCTGGTAAGTAGGTAAAGCGATTAGATGAATATAATTTTGCCAATTATCAAATTGATTTAATTTTGCCTTCCAGTCAATTCTAATGGCCTTAATATATTTAACCCAGGAAACAAAAAGATACACAAAAAGATACCAAATTCTTACCACCCAATAAACATCTATAACTATAATTCCATAAATAGCCCAAATTGGTTTGAATATTGATAAAAATATCGCTACAATAAAAGTAAGCCACACTAAAGAACCAGGAATCATTTCATATATTCTCAATTCTGTTTTATCTAAAGAATCCTCATGGACCCTAAAAAATTTTAAAATTCTTTTAAACATAACTTAATCTTATACTAATAAGTTTTAAACAAAAAATCAATGATATGTTGACCCATATTCTAAATATTTTCCGAAAACCCAAGCCCAAAAAAAATTATATTTTTTATATTGCTATTATATTTATAACTTTTATCAGTCGTTTACCATTTATAACTAAGTATTTATTTGAATGGGATTCTGTACAATTGGCCTTAGGAATGAAAAAATTTAATATCCTTTTACATCAACCCCATCCGCCAGGATATTTTTTTTATATCTATTTATCTAAATTAATAAATATTATTATCGCCAATCCCAATTATTCCATGATTATAATAAATATCATCTTTAGTATTATTGCTGGAATAATCTTTTTCAAAATTTCACAAGAAATATTTAAAAACAAAACCCTCTCCTTATTGTCTGCCCTAATATTTTTATTTAATCCCTTTGTCTGGTTTCATGGTGAATTTGCCAATATATATACCGTTGATTTTAGTTTTGCTTTAATATTTTTTTATTTAACTTGTTTAATCATCAAAAAAAAGAAAAATCTATTACCTTTATATAGTTTTTTATTTGCTCTGGGAATTGGTTTTCGGCAAAGCCTTTTGATATTTTTTAGCCCCCTTTATTTATATACCTTTTATTTTTATATTCAACATCAAAAAAAACCAATCATAGAAATAGTAAAAAATGTCAGTATCTTAATAATTGTTAGCTTGGCTTGGTTAATGCCTACGGCATATTTAAGTGGTGGATTATTCCAATTCTTTAAAATCACTATTCATCAATATAGCGGAGCCGTAACTAATACTTCTATATTTTCCTTGAGTAAAATAAGCTCTGTATTTAAACAAAGCATTAATGCTTTAAAAATTATAATTTATTCTGGCAATATATTGTCTTTTCTAATTATTTTAAATTTTATTAAGAAAAAATTCAAATTTAATAAAATTACTAAAAATATCTTATTATTATGGTTTTTGCCTTCCTTTATTTTTTGTGCTTTAATCCACCTCGGTAAAATAGGATATTTAATGACCATTGTTCCGCTAATTATATTATTGGGTATTTTGGCTATTGATAAAATTAAAAATACTAAGAAAAAATATTTTATTATGCTAAGCGTGATTTTAATTCAAATTATTATTTTTACTTTTGACATTGACTCTTGCTTAGAAAACAGATTATTAAACAAATTTCTAATTAATGTCGCTCCTTATAAAATAAATGCTCAAAATTTAAAAAATAATGACCTTAAATTAAATACTATTATTGATTTTATAAAAAAGTATAATCCAGAAAATACTATTTTAATATGCGAGGGAGATAGTCCTTATTATCAAATCCGAACTAACTTTATTAAAAATGCCCGTCATTTGAATTATTATTTGCCTCAATATTATATTTATTATTTATTTAATGATAAAACAACAGCCACTAAATATTATCGATATTATGGTTCAAAAAGTGAATTATTGTACCAATGGTATATTCCTATTGGCCAAGAAATTAAAAATGTTATCTTAATAGCCGATGACTTTAATTATGAAATATACGACTTTAAATATACTAGCCACTATATAGATGAAAATGTATTTTATAAAAACATTTCAAATTTAAACAGCTTTGAATATCTCGGGTATCAATTCGTAAAACAGTATTGATATTCAATTTACAATTTTCAATTCTCAATTTTTACCCCCTCTTTAATTCTCCCCCTTCCTCCCCTTAATAAGGGGAGGTGTCCGTAGGACGGAGGGGTAGGTGGAGATGTCCTTAGCCCGCCGGCAGGCAGGTTAAATTAAAATTTGAAATTGGAAATTTGAAATTCAATAATGCGTAGCATTATTGGAGATACTTCTGCTTATTCTGCTTGTGTTCTTCAAAGGTCTTGCTCCAAATGGTCTGACCTGTTTTTGGATCAGTTAAAAAATAATTATAATCAGTGAATTGCGGATAAATAGCGGCCTGAATAGCATTTAAGCCCGGACTACATATTGGTCCCAAGGGCAATCCTCTGTGGCGATAAGTATTATAAGGTGAATTAATCTGAGTATCTGCTTGCGAATAAACCTCTTTATTTTCTCCTAAAATATAAGCTAAACTAGCACAGGATTCTAAGGCCTGTCCATATTTAATTCTATCCCAAAAAATACCTGACACAATTTCCATATCTTCAGCGCTACGCACTTCTTTTTCAATTAAAGAAGCCATGGTTAAAATTTCAAAAATTGTTTTTCCTTGGGCCTGAATTTCAGCCCGTAAATTATCAGCTAATTTTTGATTAAAATTATTTAACATTTTTAATAAAATATCTTCACAATCTGCCTGAGTATAAATTCGATAAGTATCTGGAAATAAATAACCTTCTAAACTATCTGTCTTAGGTCTAGTGTTTAAAAAATCAAAATCATTATTATTATAATCATTAGCCAGCTCTAAAAAATCTCTCTGAGAACATAAAGTATTTTTACCTAAATAATCAGCAATTTGTTTTATATTCCAACCCTCAATAATGGTAATTTGCTTTTCAGCAGATAAAACTTCTGTAGAAGTAATTTTTTGGGCAATTTGTTTAAGATTCATATCTGCAGACAATAAAAAACTACCAGCAATTATTTTATTAGAAAGTTTTTCTTTTTTAAGATAATATCTAAACCAAAGGGCGCTGCGGATAATTTCTGAATTTTCTAAAGAATCAGCAATTTGTTTTGGGGACTGACCAATTTCTATGGTAAATTCAAACTGATTAGTTTTTTTTGAAATTGGATAATTAATCTGATAACTATAATAAAAAATCCCGAATACTCCGAGAATAACCAAAAAAATTAATATTAAATAAATCTTTTTCATAAATATTTCTTTAAGTTTTTGTCTTGTTTAATTTTTTCCACTATTTTTTTTACCTGCTGAGCTCGGGATTGAGGACAAATTAATAATACGTCTTTAGTATTAATAACTACCAAATCATTAATTCCAGATAAAGCAATTAATTTATTTTTATCTTTATTGATAACTAAATTATTTTCAGCAGCCATTAACAAATTATTTCCAAGAGATAAATTCTTTGATTTTGAAAAACAATCTTTAACGGCCTGCCAATTTCCAATATCATCCCATTTTAAATCAACTGGAATTACTAACATATTAGAAGTTTTTTCTATAATTCCATAATCAATAGAGATTTTATTTACTTTTTTAAATTCTTTCTCTAAAATAATCCCCTCCTCTTTTGTCCCAATTTTTTGTTCAATATTTTTTAAGGCCTTATAATGACTTGGTAAATGTTTTTTAAATAAATTCAACATGGTATCAGCTCGAAAAACAAACCAAGCTGGATTCCATAAATATTTTTTATTTTGAATATATTTTTTGGCTGTTTTTAAATCTGGCTTTTCTTTAAATTTTTTAATCTTATAAATTGATTGCTTTCCTATTTTACTAAATAAACCTCCTGATTCAATATAACCGTAACCTGTTTCTGGATAATCGGGCTTTATTCCTATTAAAGTTAAATGATTTGGATTTTTCTTGACTATTTTTTCAGCTATTTTTAAAACTTTAATATACTTATCTTCGTTGGCTATAAAATGGTCAGAATTGGCCATCGCTAAAATTGCTTGGGGATCTTTTTTAAATAGTTTTAGACAAGCTAAACCAATGGCCATGGCCGTACCCTTGGCTTCGGGCTCTAAAATAAAATGATTTTTTAAAACTTGTGGAATTTGTTTTTTTAATAATAACCATTGAGATTTTCCACAAGAAATATAAATATCTTTTTTAGCAAAGCCCTTTGAAATTCGTTGATGAGTTAATTGTAATAGGGTTTTTTTATCAAAAAAACGCTCGGCCTGTTTGGGCTGATTTTGGCGAGAAATTGGCCACAGTCGCGTTCCTGTTCCTCCAGCAAGAATAATAGGATACATGGTTTTAGTGATTAGGTAATTAGGTGGTTAGGTGGTTAGCTTGTAGTTTATCTACGAACTACTAACTACAAACTACTAACTATATTATACCATATTACATTTTTTACAAAATAAAAAGGGCTGATAATTATCAACCCTAATATTTTTTTGCTCACACCCAGCCAAAAATCCAATGGTGGATGCGAACTAAGAATTCTTTTCTTCGCCAAGTTTTTCTGTCTCTGGTCCGATCCTGAACTGAACCCTCATCAAACAATTCAACAAAAGAATTAACAACTACTGGTTTTTCTTCAACCATAGCCTCCCACAAAGCAACAACTCTCTTAATATGTAATTTGTGGGCAAGTAAAATAGGAATGTTGAAATCCTTTAAATCCATAATCTCTATGGCTTTTTCTAAAACTTCTTTAGAATTAAAACCTTTTTTACAAGCTTTGGGTGGCCAAATTATAAAAACCTGGTCTTTATGATTTTCATAAAAATCTCGATCTAAAGCAACGGCTACTTCCCACTGCAATAAAGCGGGAAAAGAATGTTTAAGCATCAGTTCTTGAACGCGTTCAGCCAGTTTAATATTTGGCAAACCAGGATCAAAAAAACTATTATTAATGATCTCGATCATTTTCGGATCATCTAATCTTTCTGCCATAAAACCAAGTAAACCTAAATCATTATCCTCAATGTCATTCCGACCAAAGGCCAAACAAATAATACAGTCTGCTTCTTGGTGTCCACCGGAATCAACCAATCCTTCACTTACCTTAAGATACTCAAACAGATTCATCTGTTCCTCCTACTATTTTTTGTATTTTTTATTATCTTATTTTCTAAATTGTCAATATATAAATTTAACAAAAAAATTCTAAAAAAGCAAGGGTAAAAAACCAAAATTTTCTGCTATTGACAAAGCGTTTTAGATATGCTATACTGAAACAGTAAGTTAAAAACTTACCAAAAATAAAAACCAAAATCAAAAAATACCTTAGATGAAAGTCGAGGTAAAAACAAAACACAATAAGAGTAATTTTAGCTATATTTATAAAGTACTTTGATTTTGGTAAAGTACTTTTTTATATTCTATGATAAAAAAACACCAAAAAATAATTCAACTCTTAGTCCTCTCTTTATTTATAATACAGATACTGTTTTTTAATTTTAAAACAACTGAAGCTGAGCCCCTAATATCAGAAACGACTATATTTAAACTTATTAATCAAAAAAGGGTGGAAAATAATATCCCTCTCCTAAGCATTAATAATCAGCTTACTGAAGCAGCTATTGATAAGGCCCAATATCTATATAAAAATGATTATTTTGACCACGAGTCCAAAGATGGTCAAAAAACATTTTCTTATTGGATAAAAGAGACTGGCTATGAATATTCTTTTGTCGGAGAAAATTTAGCTACTAACTTTAAAAATAATCAAGACCTTATTCAGGCCTGGATGGATTCTCCTAGTCATCAGGAAAATTTACTTAATGAAAATTATTTAGAAACCGGCATTGCGGTCTATAAAAACATTATTGTTCAAATATTCGGTCGACCAGCCGAGATGCCAATGTCTATTCAAAAAACAATTGGCAACCATATTTCAGAAAATCTGATTTTATATATTAGTTCTGGAAATAAATTAGATTATAAATTAGAAACTAATAGTTTAACTTAAAAAAATTAAAATTATAATTGCGATAATAAGACGATAAACAGCAAAGCTATATAAACCATATCTATTCTGTAAAAGCTTCATTAAAATCTTAATCGCCAATATACTAAAAACAAAAGAAATTAGAAAACCCAAAATATATATTTTAAAATGATTGATATCTAAAAATGAAATATCAATTATTTTTTTTAATCCAGCTCCAAACAACAAAGGTATGGCCATTAAAAAAGAAAATTTAGCGGCCTCAATTCTGCTCAAGCCCCTCTGCATTCCTCCCACAATAGTAATCCCGCTTCTAGACATTCCTGGAATAAAAGCCAAGCACTGCATCAAGCCAATTATAATACTGTCTTTAAAATTCAAATTTTTTAAATCTTTATTTATCTTAAAAAATCTTTCTGCTAAAATAAAAATAATAGAGCCAAATATTAAGGCACTAGCTACTATTAAAGGACTTCTTAATTCTTCAATAAAATCTTCTAAAAAATAGCCTACTAGCACAGCCGGTAAAATAGCAACAACTATAAACAACAAAAAATTATGTTTAAAGTTTTTAGTTTTTAAATCAACTACAAGATTTTTACTTATCTTAATTATCTCTGGCCAAAAATAAATAATAACCGCCAATAAGCTTCCAGCGTGTAAAAAAACATCAAAACTCGCAGTATTTAAAATCCCTGAATCCAAAATACGATGAACAATTATTAAGTGCCCCGAACTAGAAACTGGTAAAAATTCAGTTAAGGCCTGAACTATGGATAAAATTATAGTATTTAAATAAATCATCATTGTATATTTTTTAATTTCACCTTATAATTATATTATAATATTAAAAATTATGGAATATAAATTAATCCTCATACCTATTTTAGTGGTCTTAATCTCTCAAATCATTTTAAAGCCCCTAATTGAAATGATTAAGGGTACTTGGACTTGGAAAAATATCACTGCTTATGGCGGTATGCCTTCTGCTCATAGTGCCTTGGTTTCTTCTCTGGCAACTGTAGTTGGATTAAACCAGGGGTGGCAATCAGCTAGCTTTGCTATTAGTTTAGTGCTGGCTATTATAGTAATTACTGATGCTATTGGCTTTCGAGCTTATTTAACCGAACACAGTAAGGCCATTAATAAATTAATTATTGATTTACCGGATGAATTTGAATATAAGTATAAAACTTTAAATGAAAGAGTTTCTCATACCATGCCTGAAGTTTTGGCTGGGACTGCAGTTGGAATAATTTTTGCTTGGATATTGTTTCAAATAATATAACCCCCTCTTTGTCTCCCCTTACCCCTCCGTCCTACGGACACCTCCCCTTAACAAGGGGAGGAAGGGGGGAGAATAATTCTACGCCTTGTTGGAGTCTCTCATTAGAGGACTCCAACATTTTCAATAATTGCTGAAACTTAGCGTCAAATATCGTTTAGGTTTTGAATAATCCCACCACTCCTTTACTTCCCCTCCTCATCTGAGGAGGGGAGGGCCTATGTGGCTATTCCAATGTAGTATCTAGAATAGTTAGGACCCCTCCTTACCAAGGAGGGGCATGGGGAGGTTATATTATGGCTTTTATAGGAATTATTTTCATTAATTTTTAACCCCCCTACCTTCATCCCCCACTTTTTTCAAAAAGTGGGGGGCTACGGCCGGCAGGCTTTATCTCCCCTTATTAAGACTGAACAATTATTGTGTTCAGTATTTTTTATTAGATTAAAGATTTAGTTTTTACTGAATCGGGAATAGAAAGGCCTAAAATTTTTAAAATTGTTGGATAAAGTTGATTAATTTCACCACTAAATTTTTGATTTTTCAAATCTTGCTTATAATTGAAATCTATAAAGCTTTTGTTTTTCCAGGCCTTAGAAATTAAAAATAAGGGTACTAAATTTTTTTCCTGATTAAATCCACTATCTGCCGTGATTAAAAGTCCCCCATTATAAGATAAGACAATTTCTACTAATTTTTTAATATTTTTATCTATTATTTTAAAAATATATTTAAAATTATCAGTAGTATCCAAAAGATCGTCGTAATTTATAAGCATAAAATCATAATAAGCACGACCGACCTCTTTGATGGCTTGCTGGGTTATTTTCTTGGTATTATATATAGAAAAATTATCTGATATTAAATTATTATTTAATTTCAACCAATCCTCTTTTTTATGCTTAGTCCTTTTTTGACTATTAAAATAATAACTTATATATGCATAGGAATTAATAGTGGCTAAATGTAATTGGCTTAAATCAGCATCGCTGATAACTTGAGCCAAAGGAATATTATTTTCTTGATTTCCTCTGCCCATATCTAAATAATTTTTAAATAAATCCTTGCGAGAAGCATAATGTGATTTTAAAACTAAAAAAGGATAACTCTGAACCAAACTATTTAAATAAGAAAAATTAGCAGATAAATCATTTAAATTTAATCCGCTAATAATAATCAAACATAATGGTTTTGGTCTATCAATCATATTATACTAATATTAGAAATTTGTTAAGTCGAAATTTGAAAATAGTAATAGAAAGTAGAAATTAGAAATTCGTTATTAATGATTTTCGATTTTCGATTTTCTATTACGAATTTCTATTTTCTAGCAACTATTTTCTAATTAGTATATTAGTATCATTTAATCTAATTAGTATATTAGTATCATTTAATTAGTATCATTTGTATTAATTGCTATCGCTTAATTACTTTTTCAATAAAGATTGCCCAGTCATTAAACGAGGCTTTTGCAGACCAAAAATATCTAAAATTGTAGGAGCAATATCTCCTAATTTACCTTTTTGCAATCTTTTCTTTTTTAAATCTGGATGGATTAAAATAAAAGGTACTGGTGCACAAGAATGTTTGGTGTCAACCTCTCCAGTTTTTAAATTAATCATTTCCTCAATATTACCATGGTCAGCAGTAATTATCATCGCAAAATTCTTTTTCTTCTGTAAGGCCTTATATATTAAGCCCAAAGAATAATCTACGGCTGCCACGGCTTTAATACCGGCCTCTAAATCTCCAGTGTGAGCAACCATATCTGGGTTAGGATAATTAACTACTATAAAATCATATTTATCTTTATTAATATAATTAATAATTTTCTTAGTTAAAATTTTAGAACTCATTTCCGGCTTTTGAGCATAAGAACGAACATGAGGAGAAGGAATCATTTCTCTATTTTCACCAGCCACGGGGTCTTTATAACCACCATTAAAAAAATAAGTTACATGGGCATATTTTTCGCTTTCCGAAATATACAATTGCCGATAGTCCTTTAATTGCATGGGTAGGGTCTCTTCAATATCTCGAGAGGGAAAGGCAGCTAAAATACCGTCTAAATCAGGACCAAAGTCAGTCATAGAAACAAATTTGATATTCTTTAATTTTTTTCTATTTATCTTACAATTTTTATTACGATCATAAAGATCTTGCTGTACGAAAAGCTTAGTTAATTGTCTGGCTCTATCAGACCTTAAATTAAAAAATATAATTGCATCATCATTCTTTATTTTAACAATTGGCTGGCCTTTTTTAGTAACTACTGTGGGCTTTATGAATTCATCCGATTCTTCCCTATTATAGGCCTGAACCATAGCTTCTTCTGGCGACTCAACTTTTAAGCCCTTGCCAGCAGTCATAGCCTCATAGGCCCTTTCTGTTCTAGACCAATTTTTATTTCTATCCATGGCATAAAATCTACCCATAATAGTAGCTATTTTTTCTTTATTTTTAAAATTATTTTTTAGATCCTTTAAAAAATTTATACTGGCGTGTTGAGAAGAATCCCGACCATCAGTAAAAAGATGTAAATAAACATTTTTCACACCCTTTTTTCCTAATAAATTCAATAAAAAATCTAAATGTTCTGGATTAACATGAGCACTCTGGATTCCACTTAAAAGGCCTACTAAATGAAGGTTGGATTTATTTTTTTGAACATGATTAATGGCCTCTAGAAAAGCTGAATTTTTATCAAATAAACCATCTTTAATAGCTTCGTTAATATAGATATCATCTTGCAATACGGTTCGACCGGCTCCAATATTCATATGACCGGCTTCTGAATTTCCATCCTGATCTTTGAGTAATCCTACTTGTATTCCATGCGCTATTAATTTAGTGTGTGGATATTTTTTCCACAAAAAATCATAATTAGGGGTTTGAGCCAAACTAATAGCATTACCTTTAGCCGGTACTGCCAAGCCCCAACCATCTAAAATAATTAAGATACATTTTTTTATTTTCATATACGAATTATTATAATGCTAATATACGAATTAATACTAATTATACAAATACAATACAAATAAATCACTTGAAGATAAAATAATCACTTAAAAATTAGTATAATATTCGTATTATTAGTATACATTAGCATATTGGCATTATATCAATTCATCTTCAATATTTAATAAGCGATTATATTTACAAATCCTTTCGCCTCTACAAATAGAACCAGTTTTAATATGTTCTGCTCCACATCCAACAGCTAAATCAGCAATAAAATCATCACAGGTTTCACCACTCCGGTGAGAAACAACAATAGACATCTTATTATCTTGGGCCAATTTAATACAATCAATAGTTTCTTTAATGGTGCCAATTTGATTTGGTTTAATAATAATAGCATTAGCGGCTTGTAAATCAATACCCTTTTTCAATCTTTGCACATTAGTAGTAAAAAGGTCATCTCCAATTAATAAAATGTCTTTATCAATTAAATTCAAGGCCTGATTAAATTCTACCCAATGCTTCCAATCCTCTTCATCTAAGGGGTCTTCAAAATAAGCTAAAGGATATTTTTTTAACCAATCAATATAATAATTAATCATTTCCGTAGAATTTAAATTCTTTTGCTCTAATTTGATTTGATATTTACGAGAATGCTGATTATAAAATGTACAAGCCCCAGCATCTAAGCCCAATCTTACTTTTTCTGTATAGCCAGTTTGCTGAATAGCTTTTAAAATCATATCCCAAGCATCATCTGTTTTCTTTAAATCCGGAGCATAACCACCTTCATTACCAATATCAGTATCATAACCGCCTTGGGATAATATTTCTCCAAACTTATGAAAAATTTCTGAGCTGGCCCTTAAGCGTTCTTTAAAACTATTAAATTTTTCCGGTATAATCCACAGCTCTTGAAAATCCAAATTAGTATCAGCATGTTTACCGCCATTGAATATATTAACCAAGGGAATTGGCAAACTAGGACTAACAGAAAATTTATAATATTGATTAATAAATTTATAAAGAGGTAAATTATTAATTCCAGCACAGGCCTTATTAATGGCTATAGAAACAGCTATAATAGCATTGGCTCCTAAATTACTTTTATCAGCGGTATCATCCAATGCTAATAATTTTTCATCAATAACTATGGGGTCAGAAACATCTATTCCGTGTAAAGCATCGTTAATTAAAGAATTAATATTATGCACAGCCCCTAAAACTCCTTGGCCATTATATCTGGTCCTGTCTCCATCTCTTAATTCTTTGGCTTCTGAACTACCCGTAGAGGCCCCTGAAGGAGTAGAAGCAAAATAATAGCTATCATCATTTAAAAAAACTGTAGCGCTAACAGTAGGATTACCTCGAGAATCCAAAATTTCCCGACCGATTATTTTATCTATTTTAGGCATGGCTTTAAATGGTTAAATAATTTAGTTATAATCGCTTTTCTCTAATTTTTAACCCCTCTTTGTCTCCCCTTGGTAAGGGGAGAATAATTAGGACCCCTCCTTACCCCGTACAAAAGCTTCGCTTTATACGGGGCGAGGCCAAAGAGGGGTTAGGGGAGGTTAAAAATACTTTTTAATCTTTTCTATAACTCTATCTAAATCTTCATATATTTCCAAATTACTGAAGCGTAAGAATTTGATACCTAGTGATTCTATATATTTTTGTCTATTATTATCATATTTTATGGCATCAATATGTGAATCACCATCTATTTCAATAGCTAGTTTTAGTATTGGACAATAAAAATCAATAACAAACTGTTTTACACTATATTGTCGACGAAATTTATAACCACTTAATTGTTTATTGTTTAATTTCTTCCATAAAATCCATTCAGCTAATGGCATATTATTTCTTAACAATTTTCTTTTTTCTGTTTCTGATTTTTTATTAAATAATTTAGTCATAATCGCTTTTCTATTTAAATTTATTAATATAACCCCTCTTAATCTCCCCTTGGTAAGGGGAGAATGGTTGGTAGACAACCCATATTTGTCTCCCCTTGCTTGCCCTGAGCGAAGTCCCGTTTAGTGGGACGACGTCGAGGGAGTAAGGGGAGAATAATTAAAATTTACTAACTATTAAACTTTTTATAATTTTTTTCTAAGGCCTTTAATGCTGGTAATTCATTTCCTGCTAAAAATTCTAAAGAAGCACCTCCGCCTGTGGAAACATGCGTCATTTTTTCTTCTAAGCCCAAACTTTCTATAGCACTAGCTGTGTCCCCTCCTCCTATAATTTTAACAGCTTTTAAATTAGAAATAAAATTGGCTATGGATCTGGTGCCTGCAGAAAAATTAGTCCATTCAAAAACTCCCAAAGTACCAGCCCAGACAATAGTTTGGGCATCTGTTAATATTTCTTCATAATTAGTAATGGTCTGAGGACCAATATCTAAAATCGTTTTTTCCGCAGGAATGTCTTTTATATCAATAATTTCAAACTTGGATTGGCTATCAAATTTATTAGCCACTACTAAGTCCTCGGGTAAAATAATTTTATCTGCATGAGTATTAATAATTTTTTTAGCAAATTCCAAGGTCTTTTGGTCAAATTTAGAAAACCCAATATTGACACCTTGTGCTTTTAAAAATGTATTAGCTAAAACCCCGCCAATTAAAAATTTGTCAACTCTGTCCATTAATAATTCTATTACTCCTATTTTATCTGATTTTACCCCACCAATAATAGCATAAAAGGGCTGGACAGGGTTTTTTATAACTTGATTTAAATTTTCTACTTCATTTTGGACAATAAAACCAGCGCAACTAGGAATAAATTTTTGAATACCGGCAATAGAAGCGTAATTACGATGGGCCTGGCCAAAACAATCAAAAACAAAAATATCTGCATAATCAGCTAACTTTTTAGCGTAGTCATCGGAATTTTTAATTTCACCTGGATCAAATTGAATATTTTCCAACATAATAATTTCCCCAAATTTCATTTCTTTAATAGCCAGTTTAACATCATTTCCTAAAACATCATCTAATTTTTTTACTGGTTTTTGAATAATTTCTGATAAAGTTTGAGCAATTTTATCAACTCTTAATTTTTCTATTATTTCCCCTTGGGGTCGACCAAAATGAGTAGCAATAATAAGTTTAACATTTTGGTCTAAAAGATAATTAATGGTCTTTAATGATTTTTTTATTCGCCAATTATTTAATATATTTCCTTGCTCATCAATGGGCAAATTAAAATCTACGCGGAGTAAAACCCTCTTATTTTTAAAATCAAAATCTTTTAATGTTTTAAATTTATACATCCCATTAGCCCCGTTTAGAGATAAATCCATCACCAAATTTTAAATTTGGTGATGGGATAAATCTCTAACGGGGTTAGATAATTACTTACCCCCCACCTAATTTTAATAGCTATGAGGTTTTTGATTAATTACTCCTGATGCCTAAATTAGGTGTAGGGGTAAATATTTACTTTGCTTAATAATTTGCAGGGCCTGCTCTGGATCATTGATAGTTACAAAAAATTTCTTATTCTTCTTGGTCTCAATCATTAAACCATCTCCAGTTCTAGCAATATAACCCATAATCCTATGTCTATTAAATCTAACACCATAGCCAAAAAAATTTCCTTTACTAGTATCTATAATTATAGATTTAAGATCATTTTTAGCTATTTTGCTTTTAAAAAAACCATAACCAAACTCCAAACCCTCACTAGTAATTTTAAATTTAAGTTCATAAAAACTTCTAAAAATAAATATATCTACTAAAAAAATAACGCCTAATATAATTCTGGTAATCCAGGGTAAAGGTGGCAATCCCATTCCTGGCGGACTGATTATTAACAACAATAAGACCAAAGAAGAAAACAAATAAATCGCTGTTAATAAAAAATAGGACTTTTGTTTTTGTTCATGGATGATGTACATAGGGGTTAGGAATTAAGGGATAGGTTGTAGGAAATTAGGGGGTAGGTTTTAGGGAATTGGGGGGTAGGGATTAGGAGGTAGGTTGTAGGGAATTAGAAGGTAGGGATTAGGAGATTAGAAAATTGGAGTCGGGTCTAATTTTTACCTTTTACCTTTCCCCTTTTGCCTTTCTACTTACTTAATTTTATCATATTGAGCGTGGATTGTCATTTGGGGTGAATGGATTGGTAATGGATAATAGTTTTTTATCTAATAAGATAAGTACTATTTGTTGAAAAATGAATAAATACAAATTCTAAATTTAGCTTAACTTATTTTAATAAAGTATTGTTTCGTTATATAGTAAAATATAATTATTTTAATTTTGTCTGAAGATATTTTTTCTTTTTCTACTTTTTTCTAGAAAAAAGTAGAGTCCCGCCTGCCAACGCCTGATGCCGTTAGGCTATGGCGGGCAGGCAAAAAGTCGCGCCTGTACAAAAATTTAGACAATTCATCATTAAGATAAATGAATTTCAATACTCGTCATACTTATTCCTCGTAGAAATTCTATTTGTCTTCATTCGAATTGTATCTAAATTTTTGTAAGGGCGCTTAAAATACAAATACAAAACTATTGTAATAATTATATTTTATTGTTTTAAGCGTTTACAGTGTTTGATGGAGAGCCAAGGGGAGTATATTATAACTTTTTTAACCCCTCCTATCCTCCCCTTGCAAAGGGGAAAAAATTAAGGTAAATAAATCCCCACACTTCAAGAAGTGTGGGGATAAAAAAAACCGCTGGAATAAAACCAACGGTTTTTTATCAAATATCAAAATGAAATTATTCTGCTTCTTGAGATTCTATATATTTTTGAATGGCCTGAACTACTTTTCCGTCTTCTTTTAAATCTTCAATAAAAAGAATATGGTCGCGGTTAATACGCATTTCATCATTAGGACCATGCAATTCATTGCCTAATTTTACCAAAGACAATTCACTTTGTTCTGTTTGGCCTTCTGTGGCTGGTTGAATGGCTCGAGTAACCTGCAAGTAATAAATATCTTTTAAAGTTACTATGTCAGAATTTTCACGAGAGGTCTGTCCAAAATAAACCTGTCCATTAGATAAAAATACGGCCTGATATTTGCCAGAAGCTCCGGTCTTATCAATTCCTAAAACATTCCAATTTGTAATTCTAGAAACGGCATATAAACCAGCCAAAATGATTAAAACCACAATGATTAAAACAATCAACCAGCGTAAAAAACTACCTTTTTTCTTTTTGGAGCTTTCTAGATTGCTTGCTCCTAACGGGGCAGATTTGATATCTGCAGTCACTTTTTTGTCCATAATTCTTTATCCTTTTCCGTCCTCCGAAGCTTTCTTGACCTCCGATTTATCCTCCGAAAATTTATTGAAGGAGGAAGATTTATCGAAGGAGGTAGCGTAGGAGGGCTTTATTTTTAATTAATTATGTAAATATGCTTTTACCTATCGCCTTTTTTAAAAAGGTGATGGGTTTATTTTAGCATATTCATTAAATTTTTCAAGTGGAAAACCCCTCTATATCTCCCCTTGGTAAGGGGAGAATGAATCCCTCCGGCCTTTGCCCTTAACTCCCTTATCCCCTCACCCCCATCCCCTCTCCACCCCTTTTGTCTCTCAACAAGCTCGAGACATTTCCCCCTATTCAGGGGGAATAGGGAGAGGGGTTAGGGGTGAGGATATTTACTTAAAATGAATTAACCCTTGATTATAGGACGTTAGTAACTCTGTTACTTTACGTCCTATATACTTCTTTTAGGACGTTAGGAACGTGAATAATATTATTTACGTTCTTAGTAGATTTCGCATAAGCGAAAATCTACTTTACGTCCTTAATTTGATCTACATAATATTTCAATCTACTTTTCAAAAATCTTCTTCCATAACCGCTTTTCAAATATCTTTCTCTCCTAAAAGCATCTATTTTATTAAAACCAGCTTCATAATAAATTATCTTCCATGGTTTTAAATTCTTTGTATATTTTGACTTACCTAAATTATGTTGTTTTATTCTATTGTTTAAATCATTGGTACATCCTATATACCAACTATTATCTTTTTTACTTTGTAAAACGTAAACATACCACATATTATTTTAAAACGTTGGTAATTTGCACAGCAAATTACCTTACGTTTTTATTTAAAATGAATTAAACCTTGATTGTACACCTCGCTTATTTGATCTTCCGTCAAAGCATAATTGTAAATACGGACATCGTCTATTGTTCCAATAAAACCATAAGAATCCCCATTATAATATCCCATCCCAATTTTAACATTAGCACCAGTTGGTAATGATCCCGATTTACTATATGAAATTCCTTCAATTCCATTAACAAATATTTTAATTGTAACGCCATCGTATGTACCAATAACATGATACCAATCAGTTCCACTAGTATCTATAACAGAATCATAAATTGCTTCGTTACCATCAGTTATTACACCAAATTTTAATTTATTATCACTATCCCTTAACAACCACCAAGACTTGCCAGAAGCATCATTATACCAACCCTTACCAACAATAATCTTCTCACTTCCACTACTTGAATTTTTTATCCAAGCAGAAACAGAAATGTCTTGAACTAGATCGTTTACACCTACATCAACTTTATCCCCTGTCCCATCAAAATCTATACACCCCCCTTGTTTACAAGAAGCAGTATCAGTAATCCAAGTAGGATCGCCACTAATTGTACCATTATTCCCCTCCCCAGAATTATCACAAACATCTGTGCCATCAAAACATAAATTATCTGCTCCTTCATCAAACCGCCACCAGCCAATTGGCTGACCGCCGTTATATAATTCCATAATTTCTGCCTGAGTTAAAACTCTATCATAGATTTTAACTTCATCAATAATACTTTTGAATGTAGATCGCTGATTTATTAGCATATCTAAACTACGACTAATTGGAGCATCACCATATGTTGAGTCACTACCTACTAATATACCATTACGATAAATTTTTATACCTTTACTATCAGGATTTGCTATATCTATTGTTCCGACAATATAGCTCCATTCATTCGGTGGTAAGGCTGTAGACAATGCAATAGTTTTTTGTCTCCACGTAGTATCTTGCGAATTTCTAAAACCAAAGGAAAAATTATCCACGCCGCTTCTATTATCAAGAAAAAAATATGTATCATCCTGTGTAGGTTGCAATAAACGTTCATAATCATCACCCAATGAATCCTTTGTATAAACCCACATTGAGAAAGTTCTAGATTCATTGCCAAGGTCTATATTATCTCCACAACTAACTTCGTCATCCTCCCCATCAAAATCCAAACATCTTCCACTTTTACAATTAACTGCGGTTTTCCAAGTGGGGTCACCGGCAGGTGTACCATTATATCCATTACCTGATTTATCTAAATACACTCCTCCACTATATTGATCAAAGTTCATGTCTAAAATTGGACCTCCAGTAACAGGAACCGCATTACTGCCCACAACATTTGTTTGCCCAAACTGCCCTTTGGATTGAATATATTCTTGCTTAATTTCTTGGGTAGTTAAGGCGTACGGGTAGATTTTGAGTTCATCAATATAGCCATTCATCATCCAAGAACCATCCAAACCACCAATTTGTAAATAACTTGGACTATCTAAAACATTACCAGTCAATACTCCTGGAGTAGCATCCTTAGCTAAACCATTAACATAAATTTGAACCCCTGCACCATCATAAACTCCGACTACATGATACCAAGTATCTAAACTTAATGCTCCATTAGCCGTAGCTGTACTGACTGATTGTGACTCATTAGTAACATTAAAACTTAAAATATTACTACCACTAATATTCATACGATAAGAAGACCATTGAGGATCACCAACATGTCTTTTGTAAATAACTTGGTGGCTTTTAGCTCCGCTAATTTTTAACCATAAATTAACACTCAAGGCCGGCATACCATCTAAACTATCATCTTCTGCTACCTGTACTGAATTCCAAGTTGAATCAGTACCATCAATATAAACACAAGATCCAGAAACACAATCTTCTGCAGTTTTCCAAGATGCATTTGATTTAATTGTTCCATCATTATCTTGTCCTGACTTATCATAAGCAGTGCTACCTCCGCCTTCATTAAAATCCATATCTAAAACTGGACTTGGTTTTCCAGCGGACATCTCTTCCATTATTTCTCGTTGGGTGAGAACTGTGTCATATATCTTAAGACTATCCATTTTTCCAGCAAACTCATCAAAACCACCATATAAACCACTTACCATTAGATTAGCGGCCGTATCTATATTTCCAGCATCTCCTCCTGTTTGAGTTTCTATAAGCACGCCATCTTTATAAAATTTAACAACTGATTGCGAACCATTATCCGTATAGCTCTCAAAAGTGACAGTTATATAACTCCATTCTCCAAAATCCACCATATCACTTGTTGTAGTCCAACTTGGACTAGCAATGGCACCGTAAACATAAAAACGAATTTTTTCAGTTGTTTGGGCAAGAGCTAACATATAACCATCACCATCATATTTATGAACTATACTAGGATAATTATTACCAGAATTATTTGGATTTATCCAAGTACTAATTGAAAAACTACCTGTACCAAAATTTAAACTATCATCATTAGTAACTGTTAAAGTATCACTTGTTCCATCAAACTCAAAACATCTACCCTCTTTACAATTAACCGCAGTTTTCCAAGTAGCCCCACTAATAGTTCCATCATTTTCATTGCCAGAAACATCATAAGTAGTATTAGATGATTGAGATTCAAAAGGGAGGTCTAGAACAACATTTGGTTGAGTAGTTAAATTTTCACCTCCAACAAACATACTTGCAGAATCTGGTTCCCAACCAGAAAGAGCCCCACTTTGACTTACTAAAAAACTATTACTAGAAGCCCAACTATGATATGTGTTCCTATTTTGTTGATTATATACACCAAAAAACTGACTATAATCACCACCCGTACTTGTACATTCTGAAGTTTCATCATGGGCTAATTCATTATCAGTTAAACTATCAGCAAGCGCTTTACAATTAGCAGACTGCATTTTTGAAATATCAAATTTAACCCACGTTGAACCACTTTTACTTAATGTATAAACAGAATTATTTCGTAATGCTTGCCATCTAAGATCTATTAATCCCTGATCATTATCTGTAAGAGATATTGAATCAGTAGTGGTTGCAGTTACGATATTTTTAGTTCTATTCATTACTAAAGTCCACCCTCCCCCATCAGTAGTCATATCACAATAAACCTCAAAAGGATCTACTCCATAGCCAGGATCAATAGTATAAGTTCCGTCACTAGAACCAGGGCTCATAGCGAGCTGGTCAGCACAAGACCGCGGAATTCTAGTTTGGCCGACATTAAAGCTGCCAGCATTTTGATTATATAATTGTTTGACTTCATCAGCTGATAAAGCAGAGTCGTAAATACGAACTTCGTCGATGAGGCCGTTGAAAGCATATGCTGAATGGATATAACTTTTCATACCAATATGTAAATTTGCACCGTCCCCAGTAATAGGAATATAATTTTGACCCCAACTATCATCTAGTACTCCATCTATATAAAGCAAAATATTTGTTCCATTAAGAATTGCTACAATATGATGCCAAATATCTGTTGAGATTATACTACCTGTTTCAGTCTGATAATCTATTCCATCGCCATAGGTAATTTTGATCTCTCTATTAGTTGACATATGAAGAAAATAATTTTGATCTCTCACAAAATCAGAACCCGTAAGAGTTCCCTTGGAAACAATAGTAGCAGCAGTGGCCTGCACGAGCTCAGGCTTAATCCAAACTGAAATTGCAATTTCATCTGTAATATTTAAACTTTCATCATCAGCTATCTGAACATAATCACTACTCCCATTAAAACTCAAAGCTCCACCTTTTTTTCCATTTTTAACCCAAGTAGCTCCAGTAATAGTTCCGTCATTTTTATAGCCAGTAGAATCATAAGCAGTTGTGCCATAGCCCTCGTCAAAATTCCAATATCCGACTGGGCCAGGAGCGTTTTCTTCAGAGGCAAGTGCTCCAATGGAAAAATCAGTTACAGATGCATAACGTACTATTACAATACCATCTGCTCCAGCATAAGCAGTCCCTACGGCATATGATCCACCACCTCCATCACCGGGGTCACCTGCACTAGAACCACCACTACCACCTTGACCACCCGCAGAATATGTTACGGATATTCCAGAAATAGAATTAGATATACCATCTCCACCTAATCCACCGGTACCTCCACCTGAACCTTGATTTTCTAGTCCTACAGATCCTGCACCACCGCCACCAGCACCAGAAGCACTACGTGAGTGAACACCACTTCCAGCATTCCCTTGTCCGTCAGTACCTGCACCACCATTAGCTTGTATTGTATATCCTCTATAACCTCCTCCACCACCACTACCACCATCTAATCCAGTGGAGTATGTTGCACTAGAACAACCATTACCACCACCTCCACCACCTATTGCAGTTGTTTGTCCAGTAAAAGATGAATTACCACCACTAGTACCTCTTCCTCCTTCTCCACATGTTGACGCAAGGCCAGCAGCACCACCAGTTCCAACAACAACATTATATTGTCCATTAGATACAGAAAAGGATGCATTATATATTAACCCACCAGCTCCTCCGCCACCACCGCCACCAAAACTAACAATGGAGGCTCCTCCTCCGCCTCCGCCAGCAACAACCAATGTTTCAGTAGTAATACTTCCCGCTGTTCTAAATGTGCCATTACTAGTAAAAGTATGAATACGATAACCGCTCGTTGAACTTATAGTCCCACCACTTTGATTCATTTTGGAAATATCACTATCATCACTAGCACTAGAATTCCCATAATACATATAGACAGTGGTACCAATAGTCGGAATAGAGGGAACTTTAATCCAAACATTGATGGAAGCATTAGTATCGTCCTCTATCCAATAATCAAGAACGCGATGATTTGTATCCGTGAATCTTAAATCTGCTAAATCAGATTCTAATTTCCCAGCAGATACTAAAGCACTTAAATCTTCATCATCTAAAATTTGGATTTGATAATCTGTTAATTCAAAACCAGAACTATTAGTAATGGCAATTGACTTGCGGTAAGACCAAGTGAGGTTCCACCATTCAGCTTCAGCGGATTTCGGAGCGCGGAGGATATATAAAGTACCAAAAACTAGGGTGATAGCAATGATAGCGATGCCGAGGTAGTAACGGTAGTCTAGTTGTTTTAATTTGTTAAACATGGTTTAAATTATTTTAATCAACACCACCCCTTCACTTCCCCTCCTCAACCTCGCCCCGTATAAAGCGAAGCTTTTGTACGGGGTGAAGGAGGGGAAGGGCGCGTGAAACTATTATGCTTCAGCGGATTTTGGAGCTCTTAAGATAAAAATAGCTCCACCAACAATTAAAATTCCTATTACAAAAATACCTAGGTAATATCTATAATCTAATTTTTGTAAATTTAATTTCATACTAATTTGCCTCACCCCTAACCCCTCTCCATTTCACTTTGTTCAACGGAAGAGGGGCATTTATCCCGCAAAGTAGCAAAGCTACTAACGGGATTTACTCGTTAAGGTTAGAAAACTTTAACAAGTATGTAGTCCCCCCCTCTCTGTCTGGCCTGCCTATGCCGAAGCAGAGCTTCTGCTTCGCGCAGGCAGGCGAATGCCGGATGGAGAGGGGGAGACAGGGGGTGAGGATGTTTACTTTATAAATACCTTTAATTTTTTTAATACTTCTTTTAAATTATTTTGAACTTCTTTACCCTGTTAAATTATCGCTTCGCGATATTATTTAACAGGGTGAATTTTTAAACCTGATGAATATTATTCCCTTTTCTTTAATATCTTTTTGTCTTAATTTATCTTCTTTAATTTGTTTTAAATGAATTGGTCCGTCTATTTCTACGGCTAATTTCAATTCTGAACAGTAAAAATCAACTATATATCCTTCTATCAAATATTGTCTTTTCCCGCCTCTATAATATTTTTAATTGTTGCGGGATCCCGCTTTGCGGTGATAAATTTTAGATTTAAAAACTTCCTATTTCTTAATTCTTCCCACATTATTTGTTCAGTTGTGGTCTGATTTTTTCTTAATTATCTAGCTATATAAATTTTTTCTGTTTTAATCATAAGTCACTTTCTTTTGTTTATATTATTTCCTATTCCCCCTCTCCGCTTTTCTTTTTTAAAGAAAAATGGAGAGGGGGTTACCCGCCTTAATTTTAATAAAATTATGGCGGGTAATTCGTACTCCTTATTCCGTAATTCACAATCCGTAATCCGTTATTCGTACTCCGTACTCCTTGCTTCTTACTTCTTATTTCTTGCTTCTTACGAAACCGAAATCCAAAATTGTCATTTGTCATTGTCATTGGTCATATGTAATCGTCAAAAGTCATCGCACGCGCCAGCTTCGCTGGCAATGATCAACCCTTGCACAAACATTTAACTTGGTATAGATAAACCCTTACCATATTCGCACTTATAATTATGTCATTTATCTGCATATATTATTAATTCTCAAAACAATATATATAGTAACTATTATTGCATCCAGAGTTTACATAACAATTTGTCCAAGATCCTGTCGTATAAGTAGAATAACCCGTAGAGCCGGTGTCTGAAGGACCAGGCAAATCAGTTGACCAATTCGTACAATCATAGGTCGACTCTACTCCACTAGAAGTTGTACCCGTCCATACCAAAGCCAACGGTGCCGTATTGCCTGTTTCGTACTGATTAATAGCGTGCTGTATTGAGCCATCAGTTAGATCATTAAGATCATTACATATTTTTGTAGTTTCATCTACGAGATAATAAGCATCACCTGTAATTCTGTCTCTGGCATCAACTGAGTCAGTTGATAACCATGCTGTCCATGTTCCACTAAGACCTTCTGTATCAGCAAGCCCCTGACAAAATGCATCCGCACCTGATAAACCATCCGCATAGCCAGTAGCAAAATCTCCATCATGTGTTGCGGAAGTTACAAAAACCCGATGTTTATAGGTTCCAAATATCACATTTTCTTTAAAAATACTATTTTCTTTAAAAATAACTGGATGGGATTCTACATCAGTGACAAAAGGAACATAGGCGCCATAAGCGGTCCCTTCAGAATTAACAGCATAAGATCGGACATAATAAGTGGTACCCTTAGTTAAACTGCTTAAGCCCAAACTATAAGCTCCCGTGCCATAAGTTCCATTTTCACTAACCGACCAGGTATCTGCTTCAGTCAAGCCATATTTAAAACCACTAGCTGTAGCAGTAGTAGTATTAACACTGGAAGCGGATTGGGTGGTGACTGTAGGGACAGATGTAAGTGATATTGAATTAAATTCAAATTCAAAAAAAGCTATATAATCATAACTCGAACCATTCCTAATTCTAGCCGCGGTTACTGTTTCTGTGGACCCAATACCAATTTCAACCCATTCATCAGAATTTAAATTACCTGAATAAATATTGTGCCAATCACCACTATAATAAACATCTACATCTAAATCCCTATCTTCATTATGTACAAGACAACCATCAGCAAAATAAGTATGCGGAGATGTTAAAGCCATGGAATAAACCTTGGATGAATTTTCCGGATAAGAAATCGTATTTACAAAAATTTCTTCCCCATTAATGTTTAGCAGTGAATCTCCTATCCTAATCTCACTTGCCTTTTTAAATTCTCCATTAGACCATATAATATGACAAGGTGTGGTCTTTAATACATCATTAATAATAATATATTCAGCATTATCCCTATTTCCAATACTAACAACTTGAGCAGAAGCAAATCCCTCATCCCAAGAAAGAAGATCATCACCAACTTTTAAATCTTCAATAAATTTTTCCTCTCCATTGGCTAAAGTAATTAAAGTACCTTCTGCTAAAGAGTAACAAGGTGGCCCATACCCATCCGAATAAACTCTTACCTTATCACAAGAAAGAGCTGAATGAGTTAACTCCAGCCATTGTTGACCACACCAGCCACCCTCTTGTGCCGCAGTACCTGTATTTCCATCATAAGCGAGAGTTTCATTACTCCACGCACCGCCAGGATCATTATATCCAGTAGGTGATACCCAATCACCAGGACTAGAAGTATAAGTAATCACAAGCTTAGGACGATAAGATGAAGTTGCATGGTCAGAAGAACACAAATAACCAAATGGATAATCACCAAGATATAAAGGATGTAAACTAAGATTATAATCTCCATTAGAATCAATTAAATTTGTTATAGTTGCTGACGTTGTTAGGCCTACCCCATGATAAAATGTAGTAGTAACAGCATCAGATGTACTGGCATCTGAATCATTTTTTAAAGTATAAGTGGAACAATTAGCACCACACCATCCCGTCCATTGAGAACCAGATTTATAATACTGTCCATTCATCTCATCACCCGCCACCCCATCAAGTGTACCCTCCTCCCAATCAGTCCTTAATAGACGAAGAAATTCTACTGGACCATCCCACCCTGAGGTATTATAGCCATATAAAGTTATTACTGCATTACTAATACCAGAGTAAGCAGAAGTTTCAAAAAATAATACATTAGCATATCCCCAATCCCTTGGACTATATCCACTACCAGCATTTAGGCCAAGATTTACTTTTACTCCGTAATTACGTAACCAATAGTCAATGCCTGATGCTTGATAATTCCCAAAAAACATAGCATCTTTACCAACTGATGCATCTGGCTGTATTGTTGCACTAGGATCAATTATTATATTTTTGCCTTGATTAAGATGATTTATTAATATACTCTTATTCAATATTTTTTTTCTTAATATAACAAAGGTCTTATTTCCAACCATCTCTCTAGTAAATTGATAATCAATTATGTCATTTCTCATAATGCTCTCCATTTCATCATCTTCAACTAAAATCACAAATGGCTGATGAAATTTAAATATTTCACTGCCATTATTTTTATCTATTAATCTAAAATCATCTGTAAAGTCCATTAAATCTTCATCAAACAAAAGTTTTAGCCGAGTTTCATTATTGCTATCCAAAATATTATCCAATCCATTTATGCTTTTTACAATTAATTTATATTGGAATAAACCCTTTGAGTTTGATTCTAAAAGCAAATCAACATCTTCAATTATTTCCGAATAAAATAAAGTTCCTGGACTATCTTGTATCCATTGATTGGTAACAACATCAACATCGTCTAATTGTAACGTAAACCAATATTCCTCGTCACCACCTTCGAAATCAATTAATCTACTGACCTCAACTAAATCCTGTCCTAAAGTATTTGGAGTATTACCCACCCGCATCCTCAATTTTCCATTATCCATACTCAATTTTGAAAAACTATCTCTATTATTGCTTCTCATAATAGCTTGATCGCTGACAGGGAGCCATTCTCCATTTTGCTTATAATTCATTGGAGCGATACCAATAGTTGCTTTTATGTTATTATCATCAATTTGATAATGTCTCGAGGTTGCTGTTCTCTTGGAAATAATTTCAGGCTCACCTGTGGGTAAAAGACTATTAAATGCATAAGCAATTTGGTCTCCAAACTCAAATCTTAAAGTATGAGTACCAACAACATTGACTAAATGGACTATTTTTCCTATTTGTCCGCATTGCCAATCAGGGTAATAAATAACATCATTTTCAAGAATTTGAGGAATCATTTGTTCATCTCCGCATTTTAAAGAAACAAAATCTAAATCATCAATAGTTACTTGGTCATTAGAAATAATATATAAATCTGCCTGACCTTGGGTAGTAAATTCTACTTCCCAATTATCTCCAGCTTGGGGATGAGAATGAATATTTAAAATAGTAATTTCAATAGTTGGGTCTAAAATAATGGGATATTCATGACTATCTAACCATGCCTGATCTGGTATTAAAGTCAAAATATTGTTTTCCAAACTCATCTCTACATCCTGAGTAGAACTTTTTTTACCATCAACATCAATCAAATACGGTGCTGGAATAGTAAATATTTTATATAATTCCTGGCCTTTTTTTCCTTTTTCATAAAATATAAAATTACCCTGTCCATCTTTCTGAAACTCATATTTTTCTAAATCAAGTTGATATTCAAATTTTTCTGGATGGCCAGGTTGTTTTAAAATAATATCCTCTTTTAATTTATTAACTTGTCTGGTTTGAACAACATCTGTATTTTGATAAGCGTCAATATATTTAATTACATTGGGATTTTTTTCATCTACAATTTTCTGAACATTTTCTTGAGCATTTACTGGTTTAATACTAAAAGTGTTTTTAAATGTTTTTATAATTAAAGGACCACTATATAGGTCGGGTTGTTCTATTTGATAAGCCAATTTTGTTTCTGATTGATTAGAAAATAAAACTAAGGCCAAAATTAATCCTAAAACTAAAACTCCACAGATAATAAAAATCCTGGTTTGGAAACTACTGAAATTTTTAAATTCTTTTTTCATTATTTTTTCTCTTTTAAATATTTTTTTATTTCTTCTAAAGCTTAGCTTCGGGTACCCGAAGCTAAGCTTTAAGCTATTCTAATATATACTTTTTTCGTTCTTTTTTATTGGCTTTTACTTCTTGAATAACTATTTGAACAAAATCTCTATATTCCTCTATATCTTTAAATTGATCTAGAACATCTTTTTTCATACAAATATCTTTTTTTCTCTTATCTAAGTAATAAGCATAACTACTCCATGGATAATCTTCAGCCGAAGCAATGCTATGAATTTCCGAATTACCATTAATATAAGCAGATAACCATAATAATCCGGGATTATCTTTAACTTCAATAGCTTTATAAGGACCTTGGAATAAAGCACCAGAACGATTATATTTTTGATTAAAATATTTGGTATAACCAGTTCCTAACTTATGCATAAATTTTTCAATTCCACCATCCTTTAACTGCTTTAACATAAAGTGGTAGTGATTAGGATTTAAACAATAACAAATAAACTCTACTAATTTCGAAGATCTGAAGCTTAGCTTCGGGTACCCGAAGCTAAGCTTCGATCCCTTACGTTTAATATAATCTCTTTGAGAATCAGTCGATCCATTATTAAAATCCTTTATGTTACTTAAAAATCTTTGATAATCATTTTCATCCATAAAAATCTTTCTTTTATCAACTCCTCTATTGTATATATGATAATATTCTTGATTGTAAAATTTAATATTGCGCATAAATGTTATTAAAAATTATTCTAACTCTTGTTCATAAACATATTCAATCGTAATTGTTAATTGGCTTGGGCCGTCAACAAGCTGGCCTTCCTCATTATAATAACCACCTATAACATTATCCAAAACAATATGCATTCCTGTTTCTGAACTTATATTTATATTTAAATCATCTGATTCAATACTAGTATAATTTTCTGAACAAATCTGGCCATTTAATTCGGCTAATGTTTGGTCATTATTATCTTCTAAGCGTAAATCAACTTTACCATTGCTTCCACAATAATATTGAACTTTAATCTTGGTAATAATAATATCGTCAGATGGCTTCCAGGAATTTTCACCCTTGCCCCAAACATAAGTATTATTTTCTGGTTTAGCTACAAAAGCTGAAATTGTATCTCGACGGGCATCTTCAGGTAATAAATATTCTACACCTTCAACATTTAAATCAACTGTATTTCCGGCCTGACCGACCCTGAGGGTGGAAGTACCAACAGCATTAATCTCGGCATCAGTTAAAAATCTGATTTCAGAGGTTCCGGCGACCATTGGCTCGGTGCTAGTAGCAGAAGCTAAACTTGGACCAATCACTAAAGAACCATAAAATCGACCGGCCTCGTTTCCAGTGGCCGAAGCTACTGTTAAAGTAATATCCGTATTATTTTCAAACATGCTAAAGCTATCCACCATGACATTTTGCGGACTGATTAAAACATTACCACCGCCATTTACTGAAATAACATTTTTGCCATTATTTTGTAATAACCATAAGTCATCATATTCAGCAACTTGCCTATTAAAGTCATTTAAGACCAAAACATTATCACCAATAACTTTTCCATAATTATCATGGCTGGTGGAAAGCTTTGTTCCTAAGGCCAAGTCAAAACTATTATTTGAACCAATATACATATTATAGGCCGAAGAGATTAAAGTATATTCTGGCTGATCGCTTAATAATTCATCGTCTTCATTTGTTTCTCCAATATAATCTATTAATTCAAAGTCCTCTAAAAGATATGTTTTTGTTTTAATGTCCGAAATCTTAGTATTAAACACAGAATTTCTAATATCAACTTGGCTTAATAAAATCTCATCAGTGGTAGTAGCGCTGGTAGAACTGGCTGTCCAGTCCTCGTCTATAATATCCCAATTCAAACCAAACTCGGTATTATTAATTTCTACTCTATCTAATCTTAAATCAATTAATTTTTCGGTAGTAGAAGAAACTTCTCCGTTTTCTAAATTATCTAATTGAGAAACCAATTTAATGGCTGAAGAAGTTGCTGTTTTTTCAACACTATCATCACTGCTATAATCAATTAAGACCTCGGATATTTCAAAGTCATAAATTCGACCCTCAGGGTCGTCAACTCCGACCCTCAGGGTCGATATTGATACTACTTCTTGGCCAATACTATCGCCATATAAAGCCAAACCAATATTTTTAATTGAGGCCTGAGCAGCACCAATAATTACGGGCTGATCAATCTGCGTAATCTTAGTATTTTGCCTGCCAGAACCAACAATATCTACATAGGGCTTAAGCATAACTTGTTCATTATAAATTCCGGGCTTAACTGTAATTAACCATCTATTGCTTTCAGAATTTAATTTAATGGCTACTAATGCCTCATTAATAGTTGTAAAATCGCCACCTTGTTTAGCGACTATTATTTCGTTTTGACGGTCATTATTTAAAACCAAAATATTTTCTAAGTCGGTCTGGGCTTGGGCCAATAAAACTCCTCTACCCTGATTATCAGTACTAATAACAATTTCACCTTGTTCATCTATATAAATATAATTGGTAGAAGTGGCGTATAATTGAATGTCTGTAAATTCTTTGGTCATGACATGACTACCATTAATATAACCCTCACCAGCACTAACCTGAACTAATAAATTTTCTTGCTGATTGCTTATTTCTGGCTGACTAACAATCCATCCATCACTAATATAATTATTAAAGACCTCTGCTCTTAAACTGGCATCAGCAAAAACGCCATTATTTTCTAAAGTATTATAATTATCATTAGAAGTATAAAACTTAGCATTTTCTCCAACATAAATATCCATTAATTGACCAGTAAAATCATTTTGGCTGGAATGAACTTGACCGCCTAAAACAGCTAAGGCCTGTCCAGTAATTTGAGTCAATTTATTGTTCATTAAAATAATCTCGGCCTCTTGGCTAAAATTGGCAATGCCCTGATACATATTAGAGTTAAACTCATTATTAGAAATTAAAGGATGCATCGTTAAACTGGCTTGAGTATTTTCAATATTAATGCCAATGGCCAAATTAGTAGTAGAAGCCGTTAAAATATTATCATGTATTGTTGGTGAAGTTCCATTGATTGAAATTATAATTGGCTCGGACAAATTAGAACCCTGAGCTATTAAATGACAGCCCTCTACTCTGGCATTATCAGCAGCAATTATAACTGGAGCGTCCTCGCCAATAATTTGAACACTATCTTTGTTCTCACAAATTATATCAACATATTCTTTCATGATAACTGTTTCACTATACTCGCCTTGTTTAACATTAATAGTATATCTATTGTCTGCAGAATTATCGCTAATAGAAGTTAAAGCGCCAGTAATCGTGGAAAAGTCACCACCGGATTTAGCCACTTCAATAATCTTATTACCACTAACATAATAATTACCTAATTGAACTCTAACTAAAATTTGTGCTTCAACTAAGCCCTCTGTGCTTGTTGCTGTTACCATATCTTCTAAGGCCACGCCTAAAATTCCCGCACCGTCTTTACTGGCTTTTTGGGCCTTGCCTCTTTGATTAGCTGTAGTTAAATAATCACCTTTTTTAATTAAACCATTGGCTGCCGTTACATTAACTAAAGTTGTTCCGGACATAATCACGGGCTGACCATTTTCTTTTGCTGCAGAAGTAATAATAGCTGGGTTTTGACCAATCACGCCTAAAATCATTTCCGCATTAGCTCGGTCAGCTAATTTGGCTTGAGTGGATGAGGCGGTATTTAAAATAACTATATCGCCAAAACTAAAATCCTGGTCAACAATTTCCATCATTTCCGCATATCCAGAATTAGAACTTAATAAAGTTCCACCTAAAATAATATTTTGACCGACTTCCACATTTCCGACAAATTGAGCATTTCCTAAAACATTTAACTCGCCATCTAAATATAAATTGCCAGCTATTCCAGTATCGCCTTGAACAAATAAATCATTACCATTTAATTCAAAATCTTCCCATGAGAGAACTGCTATTTGCTCTCCGATAAGAACATTGTCGCCAAAATATGTCTGACCGGCATCAACAATAATTGCCCAATTATCTGTCTGCGGATTATTTAAATTAATATATTGACCAATTTGCGTACCAGCTAAAGTTTCTCCTGAACTTTGAATATAAGAACCATAAACTGTATCTTCCGGATTAGAACTTTGTAAATCTGTAAAAGTACCATAAACGGTTTGGGCTAAATTATCATTGGCCGTGGACAATTTATTATAAACCCCATAGCCAGTTGAATTTTTACCACTTACATAAATATCATTAAAGTCAGCAAAAGCATAAGAATTGGCCTCTTGTAAATCAATCTGGTATAAGTCACCAATTTCTTCGGCATTAGCAATAAACTCCCAAACATTTTCAGTATGGTCAATAAATAAAGTAGCTTGTACTTCTTCCATAGCTTGTCTAATATCCGCTAATTGTTCATCAACTATGGCTTCAGTGGTAGAAGCAAAATTATAGTCGTCAATGGCCTGAGATATTAAAATAGCTACTTCATCTTCAATTTCCATTTCAGCAATCCGTTCAATAATAGTGGCTTCTACTGTTTCCACGGTTAAACTCTTATTACGACGAGAAATCATCACATTAATAACACCAGTACTTTCATCTAAACTCTCTAAGGCAACTCCAACCGTAGGATCACCAGGCATGGCTTTCATTGCATATCCCATTCTTGAAGCAGAGGTTAAAGAATCACCCGGACGAATCTCACCATTTTCATTAGAGGCCTTGGCAGGAATCTGACCAAGCATAGCTATTATTTTATAATTTGGATTATTAATATATTCAGCATAAGCATTACCAACCATAGCTGGGTTAGTAGAAACAATACCCATTAAATTTCCATCAGCTGGATATTCACAACGACGAACTGTATTGTTATTAGTGACATCAACACAAACCACTTCGCCGGATGTTAAACTAATATCATTAGTATAAAAATATTCGGCATAATCAGCACTTTGAACAGTAGCATTGGTAGCGTAAATTGTTCCAGCGGTTGAACCAGCGCAATTATTTGCATCTGACTTTACACATAAGGCACCCACTACTTTTAATTTTACATCTGGGGTAGTATCGCCCATACCTATATTCCCAGAACCATCTATACGCATTGATTCATCACCAGAACCAATAGTAGTAGTTACTACTCCTGCACCTTCATCTAATCTCAAACCCTCTACACCACCAGCTGACAATGATAATTGGTCAGCTGCTGACCTATACATGCCTGTATCAGTATCAGAGGTGAATGAATATGAAGGTGCGCCAACAGTTCCATCTGCAACTTTTAATGAGGTAGCATCTATTGCACCAGCTGTTAAGGCTGAAGTTCCAATATTAATACTTCCAAAACCAGAAGTAATTGAACCGCTATTTAAAGCTCCAACACTAGTTAATGAAGAAGTTAAAACACCTGAACCAAGAGTATTATTAGTTAAGACAGAAGTACCATTAATTTCATAAGTATCGCCAGTTACTAAATTAAGTCCACCAGTATCAAATGTTGCTTGTAATGCTCCACTTCCCTTGATTTCTAAAGTATCGTCTTCTGAATCTAAAATGATTCCTGAGGCAGTTTGGGTTTCAATTCTTAAATTAGAACCATCAAAAAATATTCCAGAATCAGGACCAGCTCCTAAAGTTAATGAACCAGCTGCATTATAAGCAGTTCCATCAACATCTATCTTTAGAATTCCGCCAGTAGTTATATTAGATGTACCATTATCTATTGCTCCAAAACCAGAGGTTATGGAACCAGCTATCATTTGACCTGATGAATTAACTTGAAATAAATCTCCGTTTCCTACTGTTAATAATGAAGCTGGAGAGGTATCTCCAATTCCGACTTTGCCTACATCAGTAACTGTAAATACTGTAATACCAGCGTCTTGAAGTTGCATAATATCATTTGTTCCATGTTGATCAAAAATGGCCGCTATGTTTGAAGTAGATGATGCACTAAGTTGAGCTATTACACTGGTTGTACCCACTCCAACTGTACCAATAAAATAACTACCATCATCAACACGTATTGTATTTACCATTAAAACATTGGCATCTAAATAATCATTTAATGACTCAATAGAAGACTTAAGATATGAATAACTTTTATTCTCAACTATGTCCCAAATATTACTAAAATCCCAATTTGTGAAAGTTACTTCTTGTTTCATCTGTACAGTCGTTTTGCCCGTTCCACCAGCACTCGTTGCCTGACCAGATGTCTCAGTATCCCAAAAACAATCATCAAAAGTTCCACTCAAATGAGATCCTATAAAACCACCTACAGATGAAGATCCACTTACAGATCCTGTGGAATAACAATTTGTAAAAATGCCATTATCGTCTCCAACAAAACCACCTACTTTTGTGACTCCAGTTACATTTCCTGTTGCATAACAATCTGTAATATTCCCTGTTGCATCACCTCCAGTGAAACCTCCTACCTTATCATTTCCAGTTACATCTGCCGTAGAATAACATTTTTCATAAACTGAATTACAAGGTTTTCCAACAAATCCACCAACGTCATTACCTCCTGTAACAGTACCCGACACATAACAATTATGAAATTCATTACTGATCGTCTCGGAGTTACCAAGCATTATTCCAACATACTTGTCTCCAGTAATATTTGCGTTTGTAATACCTAAATTTGAAATTATGCAATCATGACCAGTACCATTAAACAATCCTACATAAAATTCAGTCGGTCTGTTAATATATAAATTATTTATTATAAAACCTTTTCCGTCCAATTGACCTAAGAATCTGCCATTATGAATGGCATCCCCAATCGGATCAAATCCTAGTCCTCCATTCCACGTAGAAGTAATTGAAGCATCAATGTCATTCCCAAGTTCATAGTAAGCATTTCTATCATTATCCATCCGTTGTAAATCCCAAATATCTCTTATTATATAAGGATTATTTGCTGTGCCGTCTCCTTCCTGCAAATAATCAACATATGCTATCCCATCTACTACTAAGTCATCGCTTAAAGTAGTGGTAGCTGAAACAGTTAATGTACTTCCAAATGAAGCTGTATCAGAAACAGATAAAACATCAATATTAGCTGTACCATCAATATATAAATCTTTCCATTCATAAGAAGCTGAACCTAAATCATAAGTATCATCTACTGAAGGAATAATATTACCTGTTGTAGTAACAATACCTGCTACTGTTAAATCACCTGAAAATGTTCCAGCTCCAGCTGTTAAGGCTGACGTACCAATATTAATACTTCCAAAACCAGAGGTTATGGAACCGCTATTTAAAGCTCCGACTGTAGTTAATGAAGAAGTTAAAACACCTGAACCAAGAGTATTATTACTTAATACAGAAGTACCATTTATTTCATAAGTATCGCCAGATACTAAATTAAGTCCGCCAGTATCAAATGTTGCTTGTAATGCTCCACTTCCCTTGATTTCTAAGGTATCATCTTCTGAATCCAATATAATACCAGATGCAGTTTGGGTTTCAATTCTTAAATTAGAACCATCAAAGAATATTCCAGAATCAGGACCAGCTCCTAAAGTTAATGAACCAACTGCATTATAAGCAGTGCCATCAACATCTACTTTTAGAATTCCCCCTGTAGTTATATTAGATACACCATTGTCTATTGCTCCAAAACCAGAGGTTATGGAACCAGCATTTAATGCTCCAACAGTAGTTACATTTGATAATGTATCCATTGCAGTTTCAATAGTAGTTTCAGTAGTAGCATCTAAGGTAGCAATGTTTTGTAATTGTCTTGCTGAAGATATAACATCAGTGCCATTAATGTCAAAGTTATTACCCTGAACTTCTCCAGCAACATCTAAGGAAGCACCACTATAAGCACCAGCCCCAGTAATATCATAATTAGTTCCATCAATCGCATTACCAGCCATAGTTAAAGTACCACTCATTGTTGTAGCTGCTAAAGTATCAATATTAGCTGTACCATCTAAGTATAAGTTTCTCCATTCATAAGAAGATGAACCTAAATCATAAGTATCGTCTGTGGCTGGAATAATATTACCTGTTGTAGTAACAATACCTGCTACTGTTAAATCACCTGAAAATGTTCCAGCACCAGCTGTTAAGGCCGATGTACCAATATTAATACTTCCAAAGCCAGAGGTTATTGAACCGCTATTTAAAATTCCGACTGTTGTTAATGAAGAAGTTAAAACACCTGAACCAAGAGTATTATTACTTAAGACAGAAGTATTATTAATTTGATAACTATCTCCTGTAATAATATTAAATCCATCAGCAGCTAAATCTGCTTCTGTAGTTCCACTAATAGAAAGCTCAATTGCAGCAGAAGTATCTATTTCAAGATTTGTACCATTCCAATAAATAGCTGAATCTGCAACATCTGCTCCAAATCCTAAAGAACCAGCAGCATTAATAGCAGAACCATCTACATCTATTCTCATAATTCCCCCTGTAGTTATATTAGATACACCATTATCTATTGCTCCAAAGCCAGAGGTTATTGAACCTGCATTTAATGCTCCAACTGTTGTTAATGAAGAATTTACAACAGCTGAACCAAGAGTAGTAGCATTTAAGACAGATGCATTATTAATTTGATAACTATCTCCTGTAATAATATTAAATCCATCAGCAGCTAAATCTGCTTCTGTGGTTCCACTAATAGAAAGCTCAATTGCTGCAGTAGTATCTATTTCAAGATTTGTACCATTCCAATAAATAGCTGAATCTGTAGCTGCTGCTCCAAATCCTAAAGAACCAGCAGCATTAATAGCAGAACCATCTACATCTATTCTCACAATTCCCCCTGTAGTTATATTAGACACACCATTATCTATGGATCCAAAGCCAGAGGTGATTGAACCACTGTTTAAATTACCGACAGTAGCTAGTGAACTAGCAGAAGTTAAATTAGATAAAGTATCTATAGCACTTTCAATAGTAGTTTCCGTAGTAGCATCTAAAGTAGCTATATTTTGTAATTGTCTTGCTGAAGATATAACATCAGTGCCATTAATGTCAAAGTTATTACCCTGAACTTCTCCACTGACATCTAAGGAAGCACCAGTATAAGCACCAGCTCCAGTAATATCATAATTAGTTCCATCAATCGCATTACCAGCCATAGTTAAAGTACCACTCATTGTTGTAGCTGCTAAAGTATCAATATTAGCTGTACCATCTAAGTATAAGTTTCTCCATTCATAATTAGTTGAACCCAGGTCATAAGTATCATCTGTGGCTGGAATAATATTACCGGTATAAGTAGCTGTTCCAGAAATTGTTAAATCCCCTGTTATGTATGCATTACCATCAATTTCTAAATCATTTTGAACATATAAATCACCTGCTCCATCTGCATAAGTAATACTGGAATCATTTCCTACCACTAATTGAGCTGATGGCGTACTGTCCCCAATACCAACCCTATTATTATATGAATCAACAAATAAAGTATTAGCATCTACCACTAAGTCATCTAATAAAGTGGTAGTTCCAGTTATAGATAAATCACTTTGAACTCCAACTTCTCCACCTCCACCTGGTTGGAAAACTATATCTTTAACTGTGCCTTCAGAAGTTTTTACATAAAAAGTACCGTAAGATTCAATAGTATTAGAATCACCATCAGTTAAATCAATACCATTAGCTACTGATAAGGTTCCCGTACCTTCTACTGAGAAAGGAACATAAGAAGTAGCTTGGGTTTCGGAAACAGCAAATAAATCAGCACCAGAGGAATCCTCTACTACAAATATATCTGATGTTTGAGTGGAATGTCCTTGGACAGTTAATTGAACTTCATCAGCATCGCCGTCTATTAAAGCATTATCATTGACAGTTAACATACCAGCAATAGTAGCTGTGGAATCTAAATAAACAACAGAATCTACTTCTAAATTTCCTTCAATATATAAATCATTGTCTGACGCCAAGCCATGACCTGTTACTCCAGCATCTGATATGGCATTGTATGTTAAATCAGTAACACCACCAATATTTAAAACACCTCCATCAGCTAATAAAACTTGTCCTCCAGCTGGATTAATTGTTAAATCAGCATCAGAAGTAATACTATCTCCATTCACAGCTAAAGTTCCAGCTATTACAGTATTGCCAGTGGCTGAAGCTACTGTAAATTTATCAGTAGCTACATCAAAGTCCCCTGCTGTATGTACTGCTCCAGTAGATCCATTTACTGTAAAATTAGTAGTATCGACGGCTATGCCACCATTAGCATTTAATAAACCAGTTAAAGTAGAGATGCCAGTTACTCCTAATGTTGAGTCAAAAGTTACGGCTTCATCAACATTTAAGGTTCCTTTAACAGTTATCATACTACCTGATTTACCTATATTTAAAGCTCCAGTGGTGGCTTGCAAATCTCCTCCACTAATATCTAAATCAATAGGAAAACTAATACCAGTAGTAGCAAATCTGCCTATTTCTATTGAATCATCTATGATACTTACTGCTCCTACTGATGCTCTGCCTATGCCAGTGTCAGTGTCACCAACAAAGACAAATACAGGATTGGTAGCAGAAGCACCTTCATTCATCATAACTGGACCAATACTAGCACCACCACCAAAAGAATTATCCCCTTCTCTTCCAAATTCAAATCTTGCACCACCATTTAATACTACCCATAAATCATTATCTGCACTCTCATAAAATCCTGAATCTCCATCACCAAAGGCCAAACTTGGATGAGAAGCATCATTTTGCACCGCACCTGGGTTAATTATAAATTGTCCATAAGTTGAAGAAGAAGCTACGCGGGCGATTTCTGTTGCTCCGGCAATTAAGGAAAGCTGGTCAGCGGCGGCGTGGCCGATGCCGGTGTCAACATCATCACTTCCACCTGGGACAAAAACAGGGGTTGTGGCTGAAGGAGCTGTTTGAACCATTAATGCCCTACTAGTAGAATAAGCCCCTAAATAAGTTGAATTAAATTGCCATCTACCATTGCCCCCTACCCCAACTATTATAGTATCATCTGCAACTTCATAAAATCCTGAATCTCCATCTCCAAGAGCAATAGTTGGTGCAGCTTTATGGTCCCCTGGAGCTTCATAAACTGTTAATTGACCAGTTGGACTCGCCGTCCCAATCCCCACATTATTAGTAGAATAATCATAAACCAAACCTGATGTTTCAACAGCTAAACCTCCAGCAAAAGTTGAAGTAGCTGAAGCACTTTCTGCTACAAATCTGGTCGCAGAAGTAATATCATCATAAGCATAAATTGTAGAAGAAGCTGATATATTTCCTTCAGTCCATATATTACCAGTTAAAGCCGTAATCGTGGCCATACCACCAATTGCTAAATCACCAGTGAATGTTTGAGTACCGACTACTACTAAGTCACCAGTAATGGTTGTATTTTCCGAAACAGTTAAGTCACCAGTGATATTAATAGCTTGATTTTGAATACCGCCAGAACCATCAGCTTCGGCATATACTTTAAGAATATTATTAGAATCAATAGCTAAAGAATAAGATTGTTCGTCACCAGCACTTGGAGTTGATGAGACCGGTAAAT